>Ga0209573_1002215_pt1 | contig 25898 bp, 23 predicted proteins | sample TNRBio252014_DNA_FD_185870 | JGI IMG/M metagenome (GOLD analysis project Ga0209573, IMG submission 185870) | Wastewater treatment Type I Accumulibacter community from EBPR Bioreactor in Madison, WI, USA - TNR Reactor_6/25/2014_ DNA (SPAdes)... | ecosystem: Engineered > Bioreactor > EBPR >... | reverse complement strand
TTGCTCCCCCAATATCCCGGGGGGTGAATTTGCGCAGCAAAGAGGGGGGCAGCGCCCCCCCTGCGCGGCACGCGCCGCGCGGGCGGGGGCCTCGATGGCCCCCGCCCGCGCGCCCTCTTCTTTCTGCACTTGCACGGTGGCGCGATAAGCCTATCCTGCGCCGCGTCAGGAGGGCCTCATGGCAACCAGAAACCTCAGCCTCGTCGATTACAGCGAAATCACCGGCTCGGCGCCGATCTCGTCGCGCAGCCACGGCTGGCGGGCGAAATGCCTGCAGCGGCTGATCCGGCTCGACCTGCCGGTGCCGCGCACCGTTGCGCTGTCTTTCGATGCGGTGCGGGCGATTGCCGCCGGTTCGATGCCTGACCTCTCGTCGCTGGTCGGTCGCTTCGAGGCCGGGCAACTGCTGTCGGTGCGGCCCTCGGCGGAAAACCCCGATTGGGGCGGGCCGGGCGCGATCTTGAACATCGGCATGAACGACGACCGCCATGCCGAGATCGCCGCGCTGCACGGTGAACCGGTGGCAACGGCGCTCTATCTGACCTTTGTGCAGGCCTATGCCCAGCATGTCGCGCGGCTCGACCCCGACATGTTCGCCGTGGCCGAGCCCTGCCTGCCCGCGCTGCAGGCTGCGCTTTATGACTATGAAAAGGAAATGGAAGAGCCCTTTCCGCAAGACCCGCGCCGGCAACTCGCCGAAGTGCTGCGTTCGATGGCCCGCGCGTGGGAGGGCACCTCGGCCCGGCTGCTGCGTCAGGTCAAGGGCGCCCCGCTCGAGGCCGGTCTGGGCCTTGTCGTGCAGGCAATGGCGGGCGGCTATGGCACGGCCGATTCCGGCGCCGGGGTGATCCAGTTCATCGAACCCGCCACCGGCGCGCCGCAGGTCACCGGGCGTTATGCGCTGCGTGGGCAGGGGCGCGACGCGGTGTCGAACAACCCGCAGGCGCTGTTCCTGACCCGCGATCCGCGCGGCCCCTCGCTGGAAGAGCAAAACCCCGAGGCCTTTGCCGAGCTGCTGCGCCACGGCGCCATCTGCCGCGAGAAGCTGCGCGAGGAGATGCAGATCGAGTTCACGCTGGTCGGCGGGCGGCTCTGGGTGCTGGATGCGCTCAAGGTCCAGCGCTCCAGCCGGGCCGGTGTGCGGGTGGCGGTGCAGATGGTCGAGGACGGCATCATCAGCCGCAAGGAGGCCTTGATGCGCGTCTCGCCGCGCGCCTTGTCGGAATTGCTGCACCGGCAGGTTGACCCGCGCGGGCCGCGCGAGGTGGTGGCGCGCGGCATGGCAGCCAGTCCGGGCGCTGCGACCGGGCGGCTGGTCTTCACCTCGACCGCTGCGCAGGCCTCGGCCGCGCGCGGCGAGCCCTGCATTCTGGTCCGCCGCGAAACCTCGCCCGAGGATATCCGCGGCATGCACGCCGCAGCCGGGGTGCTGACCGAGCGCGGCGGCATGACCAGCCACGCGGCGGTGATCGGCCGTGGTCTGGGCGTGCCCTGCATCGTCGGCGCCACCGGCCTGCGCATCGACGTCAAGGCGCGGCAATTGCACACCGGGCGGCGGATTCTGGACGAGGGCGAGATCATCACCATCGACGGCACTGCGGGCGAGGTGCTGGTGGGCGCCGTCAATCTGCTGGAACCCGCGCATGACCAGTGGTTTACCACGCTGCTCGACTGGGCCGACGATCTGCGCGACATCGGCGTGCGCGCCAATGCCGACACGCCGATGGACGCCCGCATCGCGCGCGGCTTCAAGGCCGAGGGCATCGGCCTGTGCCGCACCGAGCACATGTTCTTTGAGGACGACCGCCTGACGGTGATGCGCGAGATGATCTTTGCCGATACCGGGCACGACCGGGCTGCCGCGCTGGCGCGGCTGCTGCCGATGCAGCGGTCGGACTTCATCGAACTCTTCGAGATCATGCAGGGCCTGCCGGTCTGTATCCGCCTCTTTGACCCGCCGCTGCACGAATTCCTGCCGCATACCCGCGAAGGGATGAAGCAACTGGCCGATGCACTGGACAAACCCTTGTCCGAAATCACCCGCCGGGCCGAAGAACTGACCGAGTTCAACCCGATGCTGGGCCTGCGCGGCGTGCGGCTGGGGGTGACCCTGCCGGAAATCTACGAGATGCAGGTGCGCGCCATCTTCGAGGCGACGATCGAAACCGCCCGGCGCGGCGCCAAGGTGGTGCCCGAGATCATGATTCCGCTGGTCTCGGCCATGCGCGAGGTCGAACTGGTCAAGGCCCGCATCGACGCCGTCGCCGCCGCTGTCCGTGTCGAAAAGGGCAGCGATTTCGAATATCGGCTGGGGGTGATGGTGGAAACCCCGCGCGCTGCGCTGCGCGCCGCTGAAATCGCCCAGCATGCCGAGTTCATGTCCTTTGGCACCAACGACCTGACGCAGATGACCTATGGCCTCAGCCGCGACGATGCCGGGCGGTTCATGTCGTATTATGTGCAGGCCGGAGTGTTCCCCGAGGACCCGTTCCATGTGCTCGACACCGATGGGGTGGGTGAGCTGTTGCTGATCGCCGCCGAGCGCGGGCGGGGTGCGCGTCCGGCGTTGACGCTGTCGATTTGTGGCGAACACGGCGGCAGCCCCGAATCGATAGCCTTTTGCCGCAATGCTGGCTTCGATTATGTCTCGTGCTCGCCATTCCGGGTGCCGGTGGCGCGGCTTGCCGCGGCTCAGTTGACGATCAATGCCAGCGAGGCCCGCGACCCAATGCCGGACCTGCGCTGATCTTTGCCGATCGCCATTGCAGCCTTGAATCAATTGGCTGATTTTACGTGCACGGCCACTCGCCGCGGCGCCAATGCGGCGGTGCGGCATCGCCGGATGGCGACCGGCGGTTGTGTGGCGCTTTGCCAACGTGGACTTGCCCGTCATTTTGCGCTAGCACTTTGCGTGACGGGCCTGTGGCCGGGGGGGAACCGGGTCGCCTGACCGTCGAAAAAAACCAAGGAACCGCCGCACCTGAAGCGGCGCACCGGACGCCCCTGGCGCGGCTTTCTTGCTGCTGCCCAAGGCTGACAGAGGATGGACGGTATGGGATCGAAAGACCGGCTTGCCCTTGTGTGGGCGCGTCTCGGACTGGCCCTTGCGCTGGGTCTGACCCCGCTGGCGGCGGCTGCCGATCTGCCCATCGAACAGGGCCTTGCGCTGGCGCTGAGCGCCGAACGCGAGGCGATGCGCGGTGTGACCCCGTTGCTGGTGACCCGCGCCACCTCGCCACTCGACAGCCCGGAATCCCTGCTGCGCTATGACCCCGAGTATCTGCGCACCTTGCCGCGCAGCGCCGATGAGGCGACGCAATGCCTGGCCGAGGCGATCTATCACGAATCGCGTGGCGAGGACGTGATGGGCCAGTTTGCCGTGGCCGAGGTAATCCTGAACCGCGTCGATCTGCCGAACTACCCCGACACCGTGTGCGGCGTCGTCCACCAGAACGCCCAGATGCGCAATGCGTGCCAGTTCAGCTATGCCTGCAACGGGCGCTCGCGCGCGATGAGCGACGCCGACGCCCGCCGTCTTGCCGAGGGGATCGCGCAGGTCCTGCTGTCGGGTGCGCCGCGTGAATTGACCGATGGGGCGACGCATTTCCACACCACCGACGTGCGCCCGCGCTGGTCGGCCACCTTCCGGCGCACCGCGCGCATTGGTGTGCATCTGTTCTACCGCGAGCCGCTGCGGATTTCCAGCAACTGACCTGTCCCACCGCCGATGCGAAACCTGCCGGCGTCGCTGGGGGGGTGTTTCATGCCGTTCGTGGCTGTGCGGCGCGTCGGTGGCGCGCTATGACGCGCATCTGATCCTTGCACCGAGGCTGGCATGAGCAGCGACATCCATCTGGCTTTTGCCCCCCCCGAGGAACGCGCCGAGGCGACGGCCTCGGCCGATCCGCGCGACCGCATCGCGCTGCGCGACTATCTGGTCGAGGCCGAGATCGGCGCCTTTCAGACCGAGCGCGGCCATACCCAGCGGCTGATGTTCAATGTGGTGGTCGAGGTGCGGCCGCAGACCGGCCCGCTGGACGACGACGTGGACCGCATCATGTCCTATGACACGATCACCGAGGCCGTGACGGACGAGTTGGCCGCAGGGCGGCTGAACCTGCTGGAGACCTTGGCCGAGCATGTGGCCGAGCGTATTCTGGCGCATCCGCGGGCAATGCGGGCCTTTGTGCGGGTGGAAAAGCTGGACCGCGGGCCGTTCAAGCTGGGGGTCGAGATCGTGCGCACCCGCGCGGCGGCGCCGATGGAGCAGGCCGGCGGCAGCCCGGTGCATCCGCTGGTGGTGTTCTTTGACAATGCGGCGATTGCGGCCGCGGATTTTTCCGACCGGCTGGACCGGCTGTTGGCGCGCGGGGCGCCAGTGGTTCTGTGCGTCGGCATGCCCGAGGCCACGGTGCCGCGGGTGGCGGTGACAGCCGTGCAGCGGCGCATCGACCTGCTGGCGATCGAGCAGAACGCCTGGGCGCTGGCGGCGCGTGACCGCCGCTGTCTGGTGGTTGAAAGCCGGACCGAGATCGACTGGGCGATCCGGCAGGGCCGCACGATTGTCTGGGCGCCGTCGAAACTGGTGCTCGATGCCCCGGACGGCCCGCTGAACCACGCTGGCGACGGCCCAGCACTGGCGCTCTGGCTGGCCGAGGCCCTGGCGGCGCAGGCCTTGCTCATGCCTTGGGGCCTGCGGCTGTCGGCGGGCAGCCGGGTGCCGGTCGAGACCTTTCCGGCCTGAGACGGGGCGCTGCGGGTGGCCCGGCCACGCTCCCGCCCACCCACCCCGCTTGGCCGGGCCACCCCTGCGGCGCGCATAGGGCGGGTCCTGGACGCAAGGTGAGGGGCAGGCGCATCGCAATCGGCGACAAACCGCGTGGGAATTGAAACAAACCGCGCTTTGCTGCGCGGGTTTCTTGCCAAGGTTGCCGTGATCTGATTCTGAAAGGGCATGAGTTTGCCCCCGGTTGCCCCTTTGATCGCCCGCACCGACCTGCCGCGTCCGGCGGGTGGCCTGCCGCTGGCGGGTTCGGCGCATGTCTGGTTCCTGCCCACTGGGCCCGAGGCCGCGCAGTTCGCCGCGCCGCACCTTGTCTTGCCGGGCCTTCCCTTCGATCGGCCGCTGGTGATGGGGATCCTCAACGTCACGCCTGACAGTTTCAGCGATGGCGGCACATTGGGCGGGTTGGCCGATGCCGTGGCGCGGGCGCGGGTGATGGTGGCCGCCGGGGCCGACATTCTGGACATCGGCGGCGAAAGCACCCGGCCCGGCGCCGACGTGGTGCCGCTGGCAGAGGAAGTCGCCCGCACCGCGCCGGTGATTGCCGCGATCCGCGCCGAGGGGATTACCACCCCGATCTCGATCGACACCCGCAAGGCCCCGGTGGCCGAGGCGGCGCTGCGGGCCGGGGCGCAGATGATCAACGACGTCTCGGCGCTGGGGTTCGATCCGGCGCTGGCCAGCGTGGTGGCCGAGGCCGGAGTGCCGATCTGCCTGATGCACGCGCAGGGCACGCCGCAGACGATGCAGCAGGACCCGCGCTATGGCGATGTGGTGGCCGAGGTGTATGAGTGGCTCGCCCGCCGGATGGATCATGCCACGGCGGCGGGGATTGCGCCGGAACGCCTGATTACCGACGTCGGGATCGGGTTCGGCAAGACCTTGCAGCACAATCTGACCCTGTTGCGCAGCCTTGCGGTGTTCCATTCTCTGGGCGCGCCGATCCTGCTGGGCGCCTCGCGCAAGCGGTTCATCGGCTCGATCAGCGGCGTGGATCAGGCGGCGCGGCGGATGCCCGGCTCGGTCGCGGTGGCTCTGCACGCCGCGGCGCAGGGGGCGCAGATCCTGCGCGTGCATGATGTGGCGGAAACGGTTCAGGCGCTGGCTTTGTGGCGCGCATTGACTTTGGAGAGTGATCGATGACTCGCAAGATGTTTGGCACGGATGGGGTTCGCGGGCAGGCCAATACCTGGCCGATGACCGCCGAGGTGGCGTTGAAGCTGGGCGCAGCGGCTGGGCGGCATTTCCGTCAGGATGGCAAGAATGGTCATCGGGTGGTGATCGGCAAGGACACGCGGCTGTCGTGCTACATGCTGGAGAATGCGCTGACCGCCGGGTTGACGTCGACCGGGATGAATGTGCTGCTGCTGGGCCCCGTGCCGACGCCGGCGGTGGGATTTCTGACGCGCTCGATGCGGGCGGATGTCGGGATCATGATCTCGGCCAGCCACAATCATGCGAGCGACAACGGCATCAAGTTCTTTGGTCCGGACGGGTTCAAGCTGTCGGATCAGGCCGAGGCGCGGATCGAGGCGCTGGTGGGCGAGGGGGCGGCGCTGGCGGCGCCGAGCGAGATCGGCCGCGCCAAGCGGATCGAGGACGGGTTGGGCCGCTATGTCGAGTATGCGAAGACGACGCTGCCGCGGGGGGCGCGGCTGGACGGGCTGAAGGTGGTGATCGATTGCGCAAACGGGGCGGCCTATAAGGCGGCGCCCGAGGTGCTGTGGGAACTGGGTGCCGAGGTGATCGCGCTGGGGGTGGCGCCGGACGGGCTGAACATCAACAAGGGCGTCGGCTCGACCCATCCGCGGGCGGCGGCGGAGACCGTGGTCGCGCATGGGGCGGATGTCGGCATCTGTCTGGATGGCGATGCCGACCGGGTCATCATTCTGGACGAGCACGGGCAGGTGGCGGACGGCGATCAGATCATGGCGTTGATGGCGTCGCGCTGGGCGGCCGAGGAGCGGCTGAACGACGGCACGCTGGTGGCGACGGTGATGTCGAATCTGGGACTGGAGCGGTTCTTGCAGGGGCAGGGGCTGCGGCTGGAGCGAACCTCGGTCGGGGATCGCTATGTTGTCGAGCGGATGCGCGAGCGGGGGTTGAATCTGGGCGGCGAGCAGTCCGGGCATATCGTGATGACCGACTATGCGACCACTGGCGACGGGTTGATCGCGGGGTTGCAGTTCCTGCTGGCGATGGCCGAGACTGGCAAGCGGGCCAGCGAATTGACGCGGCAATTCGAGCCGGTGCCGCAGATGCTGCGGAATGTGCGGTATGGGGCCGGGCAGGCGCCGATGGAGGCGCTGTCGGTCAAGGCGGCGGTGGCCGCGGCCGAGGCGCGGCTGGTCGGGCTGGGGCGGCTGTTGATCCGCAAATCGGGGACCGAGCCGCTGGTGCGGGTGATGGCCGAATGCGAGGATGAGGCGCTGCTGGAGCAGATCGTCTCGGGTCTGGTGGCCGAGATCGAAGCGGCGCTGTGAGGGCAGGCGCGCGTGGGACAGCGGTGTCCCACGCATGGGACACTGTCGTCACATAAGCAATATCAAGGGCTTGACCCGCCGCGTTAACGATTGGGCAAGATGTCTCACAGGGGGACATTCCCCCCCACGAGGCGCCGGATCAGGCCGCGCGGCGGCTGAGCGCCAGCCCGCCGAGGATCAGCGCCAGCGCCAGCAGAAAGCTGGGCGGCAGCGATTCTTGCAAGATCAGCGCGCCAAAGATCATCGACCAGACCGGCACCTGATAATTGGTCAGGGTCAGGAAGGTCGGCCCGGCGCTGCGGATCACATGCACCATCAAGAGCGTGGCAAAGGCCGTCGGCATCAATCCCAGATAGGCCAGCGCCGCCAGCGAAGCGGGTTCGGGCAGGGTCTGCGGCAGCCCGTCGACCAGCAGCGTCACCGGCAGGATCATCACCATCGCGGTCAGCAACGAGGCGGTGGAATAGGCGATCGGATCGACCGCGGGGCATCGCCGGGTGATGATCGCGCCGATGGCATAGCTGAGGGTGACGCCGACGCAGGTGAGGCGGGCGAGCAGGTCGCCGCCCTCGCTGGCCAAGGCACCGGGGCCGATCAGGACGACCACGCCGATCAGGCCCAGCGCGACTCCGGCAAGGCGCGGCAGGGTCATGCGCTCGCCCGGCAAGGCAGAGTGCGCCAGAACCAGCGTGAACAGCGGCACCAGCGCCATGGAAATGCCGACAAAGCTGGAGGGCACCTGTTGCTGCGCCCAGGCGATCAGGGTGAAGGGCAGCGCGTTGGTGAAAAAGCCCATGCCCATCGCATGCAGCCAGACCCGGCGGTCATGGCGCAGCGAGGGAAGTCGCTGGCCGATCACGAGGCACAGCAGCGTCAGCGCGACGGCGGCAATCACGATGCGCCCGCTGGCCACGAAGAGCGGCGTCATGCCGTCGAGCGCGATGCGCACGCTGAGGAACGAGGCGCCCCAGATCACGCCGAGGGCGAGGATCTCGACCCAGTTGGTCAGTGTCGGTCGGGCGGGGTGGGCGATGGTTCTCATGGCGCTGCGGTGACAGAAATACTGAACCTGTGCAAGACCTCTCGCACCCTCTGGGCAGCGGGTTCGGGGCGTGGCAGGATGGGGTCATGCAGGACGCGGCGATGCACGACAGGGTGGCGGCGATGGCCGGGGCGGTGCCGCTGCGCGCCGCCGGGCTGATAGTCACGCTCTATGGCGATGTGGTGGTGCCGCGCGGCGGCGAGGTCTGGATGGGGGCCATTGTCGAGACCTGCGGCGGGCTGGGGATTTCCGAGACGCTGGTGCGCACGGCGGTCTCGCGTCTGGTCAGCGCCGGGCAGTTGGAGGGCTGGCGGCGCGGGCGGCGCAGTTTCTATCGGCTGACCGAGCGCGCCGGGGCGGATTTTGCCCAGGCCGAGCGGCTGATCTATGGTCCGCCCGAGGATTGGCGCTGGCGGTTCGTGCATCTGCCCGAGGAGGGCGCCGAGGCGGCGATGGCGCGGCTGGAGCGGCAGGGCTATGCGCGGCTGCGGCCCTTGCTGGCGGTGGGTCCGGCGCGGGGGGCCGTGCCGGGCGGCATGCTGGGCTTTGACGCCGAGGCGCTGGGCGCGGTGGGGCTGCTGGCGGATTTCGCGGCGCGGACCTGGGATCTGGCGCCACACGCGCGGGCCTATGCCGAGATGCTGGCGCTGTTCGCGCCGCTGGAGGGGGCGGTGATCCGGGGGGCCTCGGCGCTGGCGGCGCGGGTCTTGCTGGTGCATGTCTGGCGGCAGGCGTTGTTGCGTGACCCGAGGTTGCCCGCCGAGGCCCTGCCCGCCGACTGGCCCGGCCACGCGGCGCGGGCGCTGTTTCACCGGCTCTATGCGGCGTTGTCTGCGGCGGCCGATTCGCATGTCGGCGCGGCGTTCGAGGGGGCGCAGGGCCTGTTGCCCGCGATGACGGCGGCCACCGAGGCGCGGCTGGCGGCGGGAAAAGTGCAGGTGAACCAACAGTTTTGCACCGGGGCCGGGGTGCGGGGCTGACGTGTCACAAAGCGGCAGAACAAATGCGTTGATTTGTGACGTATTGCGGCATATACAGTGACCGAGCGGTCAGCGAATGGGGAGTAGCCAATGACCGAAGCCTATCTCTGCGATGCGGTGCGCACGCCTGTGGGTCGTTACGGCGGCGCGCTGTCGGCGGTGCGGGCGGATGATCTGGCCGCAGCCCCCCTGAAGGCCTTGATGGCGCGGCACGCGGGTGTCGATTGGTCGGCGGTCGATGACGTGATCTATGGCTGCGCCAATCAGGCGGGCGAGGACAACCGCAACGTGGCGCGCATGGCCGTGCTGCTGGCCGGGATGCCGGTCGATGTGCCGGGGGTGACGATCAACCGGCTCTGTGGCTCGGGTCTGGATGCCGTCGGCTCGGCCGCGCGGGCGATCAAGGCGGGGGACGCCGATTTCCTGATCGCGGGCGGCGTGGAAAGCATGTCGCGCGCCCCCTTCGTGATGCCAAAGGCCACCAGCGCGTTTTCGCGCGACAACGCGGTTTATGACACGACGATCGGCTGGCGCTTTGTCAATCCGGCGATGAAGGCCGCGCATGGCATCGATTCCATGCCGCAGACGGCGGATAATGTGGCGGCGGATTGGGGCGTGTCGCGCGCCGATCAGGACGCCTTTGCGCTGCGCAGCCAGATGAAATGGGCGGCGGCGCAGGCGGCGGGGCGGTTTGCCGATGAAATCGCGCCGGTGACGATTGCCTCGCGCAAGGGGCAGGTGGTGGTCGATACCGACGAGCACCCGCGCGCCGACATCACCGCCGAGGCACTGGCCAAGCTGAAGGGCGTCAACGGCGCTGACCTCAGCGTGACCGCGGGCAATGCCAGCGGCGTCAACGACGGCGCGGCGGCGCTGCTGGTGGCCTCCGAGGCGGCGGCGCGCGCACAGGGGCTGACCCCGCGCGCGCGGATCGTCGGCATGGCGGCGGCGGGCGTGCAGCCGCGCGTGATGGGCGTGGGCCCGGTGCCTGCGGTGCGCAAGCTGCTGGCGCGCACCGGGCTGACGCTGCACCAGATGGATGTGATCGAGCTGAACGAAGCCTTTGCCGCGCAGGGCCTTGCCGTGCTGCGCGATCTGGGGCTGGGGGATGATGACCCTCGGGTCAACCCCTTGGGCGGGGCGATTGCCATCGGGCATCCGCTGGGCATGTCGGGCGCGCGGATGGCGGGTTCGGCGATGTGGCAATTGCAGCGCAGCGGCGGGCGCTATGCGCTGTGCACGATGTGCGTGGGTGTGGGTCAGGGCATCGCCTTGATCCTTGAGCGGGTCTGACAGGGAGGAACGGCGATGTATGCGCAGATGGTGAAATCCGAGGCGACGAACGAAGACCCCGCGCTGCTGGCCGCCTTTCAGGCGCGCATCGACGCGGGCGAAAAGATCGAGCCCAAGGACTGGATGCCCGAGGGGTATCGGCAGACGCTGATCCGCCAGATCGGCCAGCACGCGCACAGCGAGGTGGTCGGCCAATTGCCCGAGGGCAACTGGATCACCCGCGCCCCGACGCTGGAGCGCAAGGCGATCCTGCTGGCCAAGGTGCAGGACGAGGCGGGGCACGGCCTGTATCTGTACTGCGCCGCCGAGACGCTGGGCGTGTCGCGCGACGACCTGACCGAGGCCCTGCTGGCCGGCAAGATGAAATACTCGTCGATCTTCAACTATCCGACGCTGAACTGGGCCGATATCGGCGCGGTCGGCTGGCTGGTCGATGGTGCGGCGATCGTCAATCAGGTGGCGCTGCAGCGCACCTCGTTCGGCCCCTATGCCCGCGCGATGGTGCGCATCTGCAAGGAAGAGAGCTTCCACGCGCGGCAGGGCTATCACGCGATCATGCAGATGGCCTTTGGCACGCCCGAGCAAAAGGCGATGGCGCAGGACGCGGTGAACCGGCTGTGGTTCCCGGCGATGATGATGTTCGGGCCCTCGGACAAGGATTCCGTGCATTCGGCGCAGTCGATGGCGTGGAAGATCAAGATCAACACCAATGACGAGCTGCGGCAGAGATTCGTCGATCAGACGGTGCCGCAGATCCTGTATCTGGGGCTGGACCTGCCCGATCCGGGGTTGGTCTGGAACGAGGCGCGCGGGCATTACGATTTCACCGAGCCCGACTGGTCGGAATTCTATGACGTGCTCAAGGGCAATGGCCCGTGCAACGCCGACCGGATGGCGGCGCGGCAAAAGGCGTGGGACGACGGCGCGTGGTTCCGCGACGCATTGATGGCGCATGCCCGCAAGGCGGCGGCGCGCAAGATGGCAGCCGAATAGGGCGGGGTGTCCGCCCTGAGAGTAGTTTCAGCAAGATGAAAGGGCCGGGTCATGTCGAATGAATGGCCACTATGGGAAGTCTTCATCCGGGGTCAGCACGGGCTGAACCACCGCCATGTCGGCAGCCTGCACGCGCCGGATGCCGAACTGGCGATCCGCCATGCCCGCGATGTCTATACGCGGCGCAACGAGGGGGTCAGCATCTGGGTGGTGCCCTCGGCGCAGATCACCGCCTCGGCGCCGGGTGACAAGGGGCCGCTGTTCGAGCCCTCGAACGCCAAGGTTTACCGGCACCCGACATTTTACGACATTCCCGATGAAGTGGGGCATATGTGATGGCCCCGGCAATGTCTGACATCATGACGCCCGATGCCGCCGAGTTGGCGCGCGTGGCGCCGGGCCGTGGCAAGGCGGCGGCCGAGGTGGTCTCGCCGGGGCACGACCTGTTCGTCGGTCTGACAAGACTGGGCGACAACACCTTGATTCTGGGGCATCGGGTGTCCGAATGGTGCGGGCATTCGCCGATCCTCGAAGAGGATATCGCGCTGGCGAACATGGCGCTGGACCTGATCGGCCAGACGCAGTTGTGGCTGGGGCTGGCAGGGCAGGTCGAGGGGGCGGGGCGTGATGCCGATGCGCTGGCCTTTCGGCGTGACGCATGGGACTTTCGCAACCTTCTGCTGGTCGAGCGGCCGAACGGCGATTTCGGCCATACGCTGATGCGGCAGTTCCTGTTCGACGCCTGGCACCAGCCGATGCTGGCCGCGCTGCAAGACTCGAGCGATGCGCGCATCGCCGAGATCGCCGCCAAGGCCGCCAAGGAGGTCGCCTATCACGTCGAGCGTTCGGCCGATCTGGTGATCCGGCTGGGCGACGGCACCGAGGAAAGCCACCGCCGGATGCAGGCGGCGCTGGAGGCCCTGTGGCCCTATACCGGCGAGATGTTTCTGGGCGATCCCACCGACGCGCGGCTGGCCGAGGCCGGGGTGATGCCCGCGCCCGAGGCCCTGCGCGCGCCGTGGGAGGCGACGGTGACTGCGGTTCTGGCCGAGGCGACGCTGGTCCGGCCGGCCAGCGCCTTTGCCCACAAGGGCGGCAAGCAGGGGCGCCACACCGAACACATGGGGCATCTGCTGACCTCGATGCAGTGGCTGCAGCGGTCCTATCCGGGCGCCAAGTGGTAAGATGAAACCGGCGCTCGATCAGGTCTGGGCGTGGCTGGGCGAGGTGCCGGACCCCGAGATTCCGGTCATCAGCCTGACCGATCTGGGCATCATCCGCGACATCGTCTGGGAGGGCGAGACGCTGGTGGTGGCGGTGACGCCGACCTATTCGGGCTGCCCGGCGACCTCGGTCATCAATCTGGAGATCGAGGCCAAGTTGCGGTCAAAAGGCGTGGAAAACCTGAGGCTTGAGCGCCGGTTGACCCCGCCCTGGACCACCGACTGGATCACGCCGTCGGCCCGCGAAGCGTTGAGCGCCTATGGCATCGCGCCCCCGGTGGGGCTGGCCGCGCGGGTCAACCGGCTGGCGGGTTCTGCGCCCGAGGTGGCCTGCCCGCGCTGCGGCGCGGTCGATACGGAACGGGTCAGCCAGTTCGGCTCGACCCCGTGCAAGGCGGCGTATCGCTGCCGGGCCTGTCTTGAACCCTTTGACTATTTCAAATGCCACTGAGGAACCCCATGGCCCGTTTCCTGCCCCTGACCGTGACCGAGGTTCGCCGCGACACCCGTGACGCCGTGGTGGTGACCCTGCGACCGCGCCCCGAGGATGCTGCCCGTTTCGCCTTTACCCAAGGTCAGTATCTGACCTTTCGCCGCGACTTCGAGGGCGAGGAACTGCGCCGGTCGTATTCGATCTGCGCCGGGCTGGACGAGGGGCTGCTGAAGGTCGGCATCAAGCGGGTCGAGGGCGGCGCGTTTTCCACCTGGGCCAACGAGGATCTGGCGCCGGGTGCAACGCTGGAGGCGATGCCGCCGGCGGGCAATTTCCACCTGCCGCTGAACCCGGCGGCGGGGCGGCATTATCTGGGATTTGCCGGCGGATCGGGCATCACGCCGGTGCTGTCGATCCTGAAAACCGTGCTGACGCGCGAGCCGGGATCGCGCTTTACGCTGGTCTATGCCAACCGTCAGGTCAACTCGATCATGTTCCGCGAGGAGCTGGAGGACTTGAAGAATTCCTACCTTGGGCGCCTGTCGGTGATCCATGTTCTCGAGGCGGAAGGGCAAGAAATCGACCTGTTCACCGGGCGGGTGGATGAGGAGAAGATGCAGGCGCTGTTCACCCATTGGGTCGATCCGGCCTCGGTGGATGCGGCGTTCATCTGTGGCCCCGAGCCGATGATGCTGACCATTGCGCGCAGTCTGAAGGCGCAGGGCCTGAGCGACGCGCAGATCAAGTTCGAGCTGTTCGCCTCTGGCCAGCCCGGCCGCGCGCGGCACAAGGCGGTCAGCGCCAGCGCTGATTCCGGCGAGGCCTGCGAGGCCACGGTGACGCTGGACGGCACGACGCGGGTGTTCCGGATGCCGAAAACCGGCGAAAGCCTGCTGGACGCGGCACTGGCGAACCGCATCGACGCGCCCTATGCCTGCAAGGCCGGGGTCTGTTCGACCTGCCGCGCCAAGGTGATCGAGGGCGAGGTCGAGATGCTGTCGAACCACGCGCTCGAAGATTACGAAGTGCGGCAGGGCTATGTGCTGACCTGTCAGTGCTATCCGTTGTCCGACCGCATCACCGTCTCCTATGACCAGTGAGGGCCCCATGAGCGAGCAGCAAGGCGAGATGAGCATCGAGGACTATCTGGCGCATGGCGGGAAGCTGACCTCGCCGGGCAATGTGCCCGCGCGCTATCGTGGCGAATTGCTGCGGCTGATGGCGTCGTTTGTCGACAGCGAGTTGGCGGCCTCGGCCGGGTTCGCCGATTCGATCAATGACGCCCCAGGTATCAAAAGTCGCATCGCGGCGGCGCGGATCACGCTGGAAAAGGCGGATCATGCAGAAAAAGTGTTGGCGGTGATGACCGAGTTCGGCGTCGATGCCGGGCGTTACGAGGGGGTTCACCCCTGGGCCGCGCGGCTGGAGCGCGATGCCGACATCGGCGCGGTGCGCCACGGCGGCGACATGCGGCTGAGCGTGTTCCACTATCCCCTGCAGGGCTGGGTGGATGCGGTGGTGATGAATGTGGTGCAGGGGCTGGCGGCCAAGGTGCAACTGGCCGAGATGGCCGAGGTCAGCTATCAACCGCTGGCCGAAGTGTTCCGTGCCATCCTGCCGGTGGAAACCCGCCATGCCGAACTGGGACTCGAAGGGCTGGCGCAGATCGCGCAAAACCCGGAAGGCCGCGAGGCCGCCGAGGCCAGTCTGGCCTATTGGCGCCCGCGGGTGGCGGCCGGGTTCGGCGCGGTCAATTCCGCGCGGCATGAGCGCCTCGCCCGGCTGGGCCTGCGCCATCGTTCGAACGCGGCCCTGCTGGCCGATTGGGAGGGCGCGCTGAGCGCTGCCCTCGCCGACCTGACGCTGATCTGAAAGGCCCCGCCATGAGCGCATCGACCCCGCCCGCCCTGAAAAGCTATATCTGTGGTGAATGGATCGCGGGGGCGCGCGACGGCGCGGTGCTGCGCGACGCGGGCACCGGGGCGCCGGTGGCGCGCATCGACGCCAGCGGTCTCGACATGGCGGGCGCGCTGGAGCATGGCCGCCGCGCCGGGGCCGCGCTGCGTGCGATGAGTTTCCACCAGCGCGCTGAGCTGCTGAAGGCGCTGGGCAAGGCGCTGAGCGAGGGCAAGGCGGCGCTGCATGCGCTGTCCCTGGCCACCGGCGCCACGCCGCGCGACGGGCTGGTGGATATCGAGGGCGGGATTCACACGCTGTTCAGCTATTCCAGTCAGGGCCGGCGCGAGTTGCCCAATACGCGCGTGCTGGTCGAAGGGCCGGTCGAGGCGCTGTCGAAGGACAACAGCTTCAGCGCGCAGCATATCCTGACGCCGCTGCAGGGCGTGGCGGTGCATATCAACGCCTTCAATTTTCCGGTCTGGGGCATGCTGGAGAAGCTGGCGCCGACGCTGCTGGCCGGGATGCCCGCAATCATCAAGCCCGCCTCGCAGACCGCCTATCTGACCGAGGCGGCGGTGCGGCAGATCGTGGCGACCGGCCTGTTGCCCGAGGGGGCGCTGCAACTGATCTGCGGCTCGACCGGCGATCTTTTGGACCATGTGACGGCGCAGGATGTGGTGACCTTTACCGGCAGCGCGGGCACCGGGCGGATGCTGCGGACCTCGCGGGCGATCGTGGAAAACGCGGTGCGCTTCACGATGGAGGCCGACAGTCTGAACGCCTGCGTGCTGGGCCCGGATGCGGTGGCCGGGACGCCGGAGTTTGATCTGTTCGTCAAGGAAATCGTGCGGGAAATGACGGTGAAGGCGGGGCAGAAATGCACGGCCATTCGCCGGGTGATGGTGCCGCGTGCGCAGGTGCAGGCGGTGGTGGCGGCGCTTGGCGCGGCGCTGGCCAAGGTGCCGGTGGGCCTGCCGTCGGACGAGGGCGCGCGCATGGGGGCGCTGGCCTCGATGGCGCAGCGCGACGAGGTGCGCGCGCGCATCCGCGAGTTGGCGCAGGATTCCGAGGTGGTCTGGGGCAACCCGGACGCGGTGTCGCTGGTCTCGGGCGATCCGGACGCGGGCGCGTTCCTGAACCCGGTGGTTCTCTATTGCGACCGGCCCGATACGGCGCGGGCGGTGCATGATGTCGAGGCCTTTGGCCCGGTGTCGACCGTGATGGCCTATGACGATCTCGACGAGGCGATCGCGCTGACGCACCGCGGCAAGGGTTCGCTGGCGGCGTCGGTGTTCACTGATTCGGCGGCGGTGGCCGAGGCGGCGGTGCTGGGCATGGCGCCCTTCCACGGGCGCATCCTGATCGGCAACCGGGCCAGCGCCAAGACCAGCACCGGCCACGGCGCGCCGCTGCCCAATCTGGTGCATGGCGGCCCCGGACGGGCGGGCGGCGGCGAGGAGATGGGCGGCATCCGCGGCGTCAAGCACTTCATGCAGCGCACGGCGGTGCAGGGCGCGCCGGGCCTGCTGGGCGCCGTCACCGGGCGCTGGAGCGCCGGGGCGCCCACGCGCGAGGGCGAACATCCGTTCCGCAAGTCGCTGGAAACGCTGCGGATCGGCGACCGGGTGGTGACGGCGACGCGGCAGGTGACGCTGGAGGATATCGAGCATTTCGCCGAGTTCACCGGCGATACCTTTTACGCCCATATGGACGAGGCGGCGGCCAAGGCGAACCCGTTCTTTGATGGCCGCGTGGCGCATGGTTATCTGATCGTCAGCTTTGCCGCCGGGCTGTTCGTGCAGCCCGATCCGGGGCCGGTGCTGGCCAATTACGGCGTCGACAACCTGCGGTTCCTGACGCCGGTTTACCCCGGCGACACGCTGGGCGTGGTGCTGACCTGCAAGGAGATCAACCCGCGCGAAAACGCCGGTCACGCCGAGGTGCGCTGGGATTGTGTGGTGTCGAACCAGCACGGCGCCCCGGTGGCGACGTATGACGTGCTGACGATGGTGGCGAAGGTTTGGCCGATGTGAGGGGTTTGGGGTTTGCGGGGTGTGAGCGGGTGGTGCGTGCGAGCACGCACCCTACGGGTGAGGGGTGTTAGGGGTGGGAGTGGAAGGTGCGTGCGAGCACGCACCCTACGGGTGAGGGGTGTGAGGGTGGGAGTGGGAGGTGCGTGCGAGCACGCACCCTACGGGTGAGGGGCGTGAGGGGTGGTCTGAACGGGTAGGGTGCGTGCTTGCACGCACCTCGGCCCTATCGCCCGGCGCGGCGGCTGTTGGTTTCGCCGGTCACCACGATCTCGGCAGTGGTGTCGAGTTGGGCCTGTGACAGCGTGTAGACGGCGGTGAGGGTGCGCGCGGCCTCGCTGGTGGCGGCGGAGGCCTGACGCGGCGCGGCGGCGACGAATCGCAGGGTCAGCACGCCGTTCTGCGGGCGGCCGAAATTCTCGGCCAGCAGTTCGGGATCCCAATAGCCCGCCACCGGCATCACCGCCTCGGCGCGGATGATGGCGCCGGACGAGGTGCGTTCAATGGTCAGGGCGCTGACCTGCGGCACCAGCGGGCGGTTGTCGATCACGTCGCTGATGTCGCCCAGTTCCGGCCGGGCCTCTTCACGCGACGAGTCGAACCAGTTGCGCGGGTTGAAGCGCGACTCGCGGACCGTGCCACAGGCCGACAGCGCGAGCGTGAGGCAAAGCAGCACCAGCACGGGGGTTTTCATCGGCGACTCCTGCGTTGCGGTCGCTCCAGCGCTATCGCAAAGCGCGCGGTTTGAAAAGGCCGCGAGGGGTGGCGGGGCTGGACCTTTGGCGCCCTTGGGCCTAGGTCTGGCGCAGGCGGGCGGCAAGGTGGGGCGCGACGATGGCACAGCAAGAGTTCGACGAGATCGCCGAAACCTTCGAGTTTCTCGATGATTGGGAGGACCGCTATCGCCATGTGATCGAGATGGGCCGCGATCTGGCGCCGATGGACGAGGCGCTGCGGGTGCCGGTCAACAAGGTGACGGGCTGCGCCAGTCAGGTCTGGCTGTTCCCGATGATCCGCGAGGGGCGCTTTGACTTTGTCGGGGACAGTGACGCGATGATCGTGCGCGGGCTGATTGCGGTGCTGCATGCGCTCTATGCCGGGCGCCCGGTGGGCGAGGTGGCGGCGGTCGATGCGGCGGCGGCGCTGAAACGGCTGGGGCTGGACGAGCATCTGTCCTCGCAGCGCTCGAACGGGGTGCGCGCGATGGTGGCGCGCATCCGTGCGGTGGCGACGGCGGCGGCAGGGGGGGCGGACCATGCCTGACCCCGGACTTCTGGCGCTGATGGCGGTGATGCTGGCGGCGATTGGCGCGCTGGCGGGGGTGGTGGCGGGCCTTTTGGGCGTGGGCGGCGGCATCGTTCTGGTGCCGGCGTTTTTCTATGCCTTTGGTGCGTTGGGATATTCCGGCCCGCATCTGATGCAGGTCTGTCTGGCGACCTCGCTGGCGACGATCATCGTCACCTCGATCAAGTCGGCGCGGGCGCATAACCGGCGCGGGGCGGTGGATTGGGCGATCCTGCGGGGCTGGGCGCCGTGGATCGCAGCGGGGGCGCTGGTCGGCATGGTCGCGGCCTCGGGGTTGCGGTCGGTCATCTTGCAGGGCGTGTTTGGCGTGCTGGGGATGAGTGTGGGCCTCTATCTGGCCTTTGGCCGCGAGCATTGGCGGCTGGGCGCGGCGATGCCGCAGGGCGTGCCACGGGCGGCGACCGGGTCGGTGCTGGGGTTTCTGTCGGTGCTGATGGGGATCGGCGGCGGCTCGTTCGGGGTGCCGCTGATGGCGCTGTTCTCGGTGCCGATCCACCGGGCGGTGGCGACGGCCTCCGGCTTTGGCGTGGTGATCGCGGTGCCCTCGGTGCTGGGCTTTCTGCTGATGCGACCGGAGAGCCCGCCGCCGTTCACGGTGGGCGCGGTCAATCTGCCGGCCTTTCTGCTGGTGATCGCCATGACGCTGATCACCACGCCCTGGGGGGTGAAACTGGCGCATGCGATGGACCCGAAGCCGCTGAAACGGGTGTTCGCGGCCTTCATCATGGTGATGGCGCTGAACATGCTGCGCAAGGCGCTGGGGTTCTGAGGGGCAAAGTCACGCAAATTCGCGCTTTTCTTTTCCATCTTGGGCCGTATAGTCCCGGCCATGGAACGCCAGAGCACCCTGATTGTCGCCGTCCCGCCGGGTTCGCCCGCGGATGGCGCGTGCCTGCGCGGCCTTCTGCTCCTTAGCGGCCTCTGAGCGTGCCCTCGGGCGCGACCGCTCAGAGGTAGGCAGCGCCCCGCACCCCGCTCAGGACCACGCAGATACAGACGGACACAGCCATGACCGATACCACCCAACAGACCCGCACGGACCAAGACCGGGTTCTGATTTTCGACACCACCCTGCGCGACGGCGAACAATCGCCCGGCGCCACCATGAGCCATGACGAAAAGCTGGAGATCGCCGGGCTGCTCGACGAAATGGGCGTCGACATCATCGAGGCCGGGTTTCCCATCGCCTCGGTCGGTGATTTCGAGGCGGTCAGCGACATCGCCCGCAACAGCCGCAATTCGGTGATCTGCGGTCTGGCTCGCGCCAATTACGCCGATATCGACCGCTGCTGGGAGGCCGTGCGCCACGCCGCCCGCCCGCGCATCCACACCTTTATCGGCACCTCGCCGCTGCACCGCGACATCACTGCCCTGACGCAGGACCAGATGATCGAGCGGATTCAGGCCACCGTCAGCCACGCGCGCAACCTGTGCGACAACGTGCAATGGTCGCCGATGGATGCCACCCGGACCGAGCATGATTACCTGTGCCGCGTGGTCGAAACCGCGATCAAGGCGGGCGCCACCACGATCAACATTCCCGATACGGTCGGTTATACCGCGCCGCGCGAATCCGCCGCGCTGATCCGCATGTTGCTGGAGCGGGTGCCGGGCGCCGACAGCATCATCTTTGCCACCCATTGCCACAATGATCTGGGCATGGCGACGGCCAACAGCCTCGCCGCTGTCGAGGCGGGCGCGCGGCAGATCGAATGCACGATCAATGGTCTGGGCGAGCGCGCGGGCAACACCGCGCTGGAAGAGGTGGTGATGGCGCTGCGCGTGCGCAACGACATCATGCCCTATCGCACCGCGATCGACACGACCAAGATCATGCATCTGTCGCGCCGGGTCAGTCAGGTGTCCGGTTTTGCCGTGCAGTTCAACAAGGCGGTGGTCGGCAAGAACGCCTTTCTGCACGAAAGCGGCATCCATCAGGACGGCGTGCTGAAGAACGCCCAGACCTTTGAGATCATGCGCCCCGAGGATATCGGCCTGCATGCCAAGAACATCGCGATGGGCAAGCATTCGGGCCGCGCCGCGTTGCGGGCGAAACTGGGCGAGCTGGGCTATGATCTGGGTGACAATCAGTTGAAGGACGTCTTCGTGCGCTTCAAGGCGCTGGCGGATCGCAAGAAAGAGGTCTACGACGATGATCTGATCGCGCTTCTGGCCGATACGGCCGCGACGGGCGAGGACGATCACCTCCAGATCAAGCGACTGCGCGTTGTCTGCGGCACCGAAGGTCCGCAGGAGGCCGAGTTGACGATGCTGGTGGCCGGCGAGGAGCACTTTGTCGACGCCACCGGCGATGGCCCGGTGGATGCGGTGTTCAACGCGGTCAAGATGCTGTACCCGCATGGCGCCCGGCTGGACCTGTATCAGGTGCAGGCGGTGACCGAAGGCACCGACGCGCAGGCGACGGTGTCGGTGCGCATCAGCAAGGATGGCAAGGTGTTCACCGGCCAGTCAGCGGATACCGATACGGTGGTCGCCTCGGCCAAGGCCTATGTCAACGCGCTGAACCGCATGCACGCCGGGCAGGGCCGCGCCAACAATTCGGCGCTGCAGACCTCGGCGGCGGGCTGAAAAACAGGGAGGGGGCCGTCTGCCCCCTCTTCGCCTGCGGCGAATTCACCCCCGAGGATATTGGGGGAGCAAAGAGGGGCGGGCGCGCACCCCTTCGTGACCGCCCGGCGGCACTTTTGCGCCGATCCACCCGGCCCGGGGCCTTTACCTTGCCGGTAGCCAAAGCCTATAAGGACCGCGCACCTGCCCCTGCCCCCACGCGGGGGGGTTTTCTTGCATTCGGGATGATCGCTTCATGTTCGGACTCTCTGGGCTGTTCTCGTCGGATATGGCGATCGACCTCGGCACGGCGAACACTCTGGTCTATGTGCGCGGCAAGGGGATCGTGCTGAACGAACCCTCGGTCGTGGCCTATCACGTCAAGGACGGCAAGAAGCAGGTTCTGGCGGTGGGCGAGGATGCCAAGCTGATGCTGGGCCGCACGCCCGGCAGCATCGAGGCGATCCGCCCGATGCGCGACGGGGTGATCGCCGATTTCGACGTCGCCGAGGAAATGATCAAGCATTTCATCCGCAAGGTTCACCGGCGCTCGACCTTTTCCAAGCCGAAGATCATCGTCTGCGTGCCCTATGGCGCGACGCCGGTGGAAAAGCGGGCGATCCGCCAGTCGGTGCTGTCGGCCGGCGCGCGGCGCGCCGGGCTGATCGCCGAGCCGATCGCGGCGGCCATCGGTGCGGGCATGCCGATCACCGATCCGACCGGCAGCATGGTCGTCGATATCGGCGGCGGCACGACCGAAGTGGCGGTGTTGTCCCTGGGCGACATCGTTTACGCGCGGTCGGTCCGGGTCGGGGGCGACCGGATGGATGAGGCGATCATCAGCTATCTGCGCCGTCATCAGAACCTGCTGATCGGCGAATCCACCGCCGAGCGGATCAAATGCACCATCGGCACCGCGCGCATGCCCGACGACGGGCGCGGCAAGGTGATGCAGGTGCGCGGGCGCGACCTGCTGAACGGCGTGCCCAAGGAGATCGAGGTCACGCAGGGGCAGATCGCCGAGGCGCTGTCGGAAACCGTGCAGACGATCTGCGAGGCGGTGATGATCGCCCTGGAGACCACGCCGCCCGATCTGGCCGCCGATATCGTCGACCGGGGCGTCATGCTGACCGGCGGCGGCGCGCTGCTGGGCGATCTGGATCTGGCGCTGCGCGAGCAGACCGGGCTGATCATCACCGTGGCCGACCAGTCGCTGAACTGTGTCGCGCTGGGAACCGGCAAGGCGCTGGAATACGAAAAGCAGCTGCGCCACGCCATCGACTACGAAAGCTGACCGGGTTTCCGGCTTGAGGGCGCGCCGTGGCCACTGATCGCTCGAACGAGGCCGATTACATCCGCCCCGTGCGGCGCCTTCTGATCGGGGTGCTGGCGCTGATCCTGCTGGCGCTGTTCCTGCTGTGGCGCATCGACAGTCCGCGGATCGAGCGGTTTCGGACGGCGGTGGTCGACTCGGTGGTGCCCAACCTCGACTGGGCGATGGCGCCGGTGACGCGGGTGGCGCGCATGGTCGAGGATTTTCGCAGCTATGCGCGGATCTATGAGCAGAATCAGGAGCTGCGGCGCGAGTTGCAGCAGATGCGCGCGTGGCGCGAGGCGGCGCTGCAGCTGGAGCAGCGCAACGCGCAACTGCTGGACATGGCGCGCGTCCGGCTGGACCCGCAGTTGACGCATGTGACCGGCGTGGTGATGGCCGACGCGGGCAGCCCGTTCCGCCAGTCGGTGTTGCTGAACGTCGGCGCGCGCGATGGCATTGTCGATGGCTGGGCGGTGATGGATGGTCTGGGGCTGGCCGGGCGGATTGCCGGGGTGGGGGATCGCTCGTCCCGGGTGATCCTGCTGACCGATTCCAACAGCCGGGTGCCGGTGCTGGTGCAGCCCAATGCGCAGACGGCGCTGTTGAGCGGCGACAACGGCCCGGCGCCGGTGCTGGAGTTTGTCGAGAACCCCGAGGCCTTGCGCCCCGGTGACCGGGTGGTCAGCGCCTCGGATGGCGGGGTGTTTCCGCCGGGGCTGCTGGTGGGCGAGGTGGCTTTGGGCGCTGACGGGCGCCTGAGGGTGCGGCTGGCGGCGGATTACGGGCGGCTCGACTTCCTGCGGGTGCTGCGCTCGCGTCCGGCCGAGGTGATCGAGCAATCGGGCAGCCTGCTGCGCCCGGTCGATGCCGCCGGGGTGCCGCTGGACCCGGCGACCGGTGCGCCGGTGCAGGCGTTGGTGCCCGCAGAGGTCAGCGATCCGGTGCTGACGCCGGTCGAGGCGGTGCCCGCCGTGCCGCTGCCGGGGGCCGAGCGGCCCGAAGGCGCGCCGAATGAATGAGACATGGCGCTTTGACACTCTGGTGCATCTGGGCCTGTGGCTGCTGATCGCGGCGGTGTCGATCGTGCTGCATCTGTTGCCGCTGGGTGCCATCGAGGGCGACTGGCCCGCGCCCGATATCCTGCTGGCGCTGACGCTGGCCTGGGTGGTGCGCCGTCCGGTGCATCTGCCCGCGCCTGCCATCGTGCTGGTGTTTCTGGCCGAGGATCTGTTCCTGATGCGCCCGCCGGGCCTGATGGCGCTGGCGGTGCTGCTGGGGTCGGAGTTCCTGCGGCGGCGGCAAAGCGTGCTGCGCGAGTTGAATCTGGCGCTGGAATGGGCGATGGCGGCGGCGGTGATCGGCGCGATCTGGCTGGGCACCCGGCTGCTTCGTGCGATTGTGATGGTTCCCAATGACCCGTTGGACTTGAGCCTGCTGGGCCTTGCTGTCACCATCCTGTCCTATCCGCTGGTGGTCTGGGTGCTGCAAGGCGTGCTGAGGGTGCGCAAGCCGGCGATGGGCGAGGTCGATGAACTGGGGCGCAAGCTGTGAAACGGCCGGCACGCGACAATGACGAAAGCGAGCGGCTGATCTCGCGCCGCGCCGCCCTGCTGGGGGGCGTGCAACTGGTGTTTGCCGGGATGCTGGTGCTGCGGATGCGCTCGTTGCAACTGGGGCAGGCCGAGGAATACCGGCTGCTGGCCGACGAGAACCGCATCAACATCCGGCTGTTGCCGCCCGCGCGGGGCATCATTCAGGACCGGGCCGGCACTGTGCTGGCCTCGAATGTGCAGAATTACCGCGTGGTGCTGGTGCGCGAGGATGCGGGCGAGCCGCGCGCCGCGCTGGAGCGGCTGGCGCAGATCATCGCGCTGACGCCCGAGCAGATCGACCGGGCCGAGCGCGAGGTGATGCGCAACCGGCCCTTTGTGCCGGTGACGGTGGTGGACCAGTTGAACTGGGAAGAGGTCGCGCGCATCGCCGCCAACGCGCCCGCGATGCCCGGAATCTCGCCCGAGGTGGGGTTCAGCCGGTTTTACCCCTATGGCGCGGAATTCGCGCATACGGTGGGCTATGTCGGCCCGGTGTCCGAGCGCGATCTGGCCGAGCGCGAGACGGTGGACCCGCTGCTGACGATCCCGCGGTTTCAGATCGGCAAGATCGGGGTTGAACGCGAGGTCGAGGAGTCGTTGCGCGGCAGTGCCGGGCATCGGCGGATCGAGGTCAATTCGGTCGGCCGCGAAATGCGCGAGTTGGACCGGCAGGAGGGCCGCGCCGGGGCCAATGTGCAACTGACGATGGACCGGCCCCTGCAGGCGTTCACGCTGGCGCGGCTGGGCGAGGATTCGGCGGCGGCGGTGGTGATGGAGGTGGCGACGGGCAATATCCTGGCGCTGGCCTCGGCGCCGTCGTTTGACCCCAACCTGTTTGTGCGCGGAATTTCCTCGACCGATTTCAACGGTTTGCGCGACGATGACCATCGGCCGATGTCGAACAAGGCGGTGCAGGGCGCCTATCCGCCCGGCTCGACCTTCAAGATGGTGACCGCGCTGGCGGCCTTTGAGGCTGGGCTGGCGACGCCGGACGAGCGGGTGTTTTGCCCCGGCTATCTGGAGATCAGCGACCGCCGGTTCCACTGCTGGAACCGCAACGGCCACGGGCGGGTCAACCTGACCTCGGCGCTGGCGGAAAGCTGTGACGTCTATTTTTATGACATGGCGCAGCGGGTCGGCATCGACCGCATCAACGCGATGGCGCAGCGGTTGGGTCTGGGCGCGCGTTATGACCTGCCGCTGTCGGGCATGTCGAGCGGCCTCAACCCTTCGCGCGAGTGGAAGCGCGAGCGGCGCGGCGCCGAATGGGTGGTGGGCGATACGATCAACGCCTCGATCGGGCAGGGCTATGTGCTGGCGACGCCGCTGCAACTGGCGGTGATGACGGCGCGCATCGCCACGGGTCGAATGATCGAGCCACGGTTGATCCATGCCATCGACGGCGAGGAGCAGCCGATTGCCGAGCAGCCGCCGCTGGGCCTGCGGGCCGAGGTGCTGGCGCAGGTGCAGCGCGGCATGTGGGAGGTGTCGAACTCGCAGCGCGGCACCGCCTATGGGTCGCGCATTGTCGATGAGGCGCTGCGCATGGCGGGCAAGACGGGCTCCAGCCAGGTGTTTTCGATCACCGCCGCCGAGCGCGCCGAAGGGATCCGCAGTCAGGACCAGTTGCCGTGGAACCGGCGCGACCATGCGTTGTTCGTCTGCTATGCGCCCGATGTGGCGCCGCGCTATGCGGTGTCGGTGGTGGTCGAACACGGCGGCGGCGGCTCGTCCGTGGCCGCGCCCATCGCGCGCGACATCATTCTGGCGGCGCAGTCCGGTGGTCTGCCGCCGCTGACGGCCTATCCCGCGCCGCAACGCAACCGCATCGAGGCGATGATCGAAGCGATCAGCGCGCGCATCGGCCCGCCCGCCGAGCCGCAAGGTGGACGGGGGCGCGCGTGAGTTATCTGGAATACCACGTCAAACGCTCGCCCACGGGTCTGGCCAAGGTTCTCT
>Ga0209573_1002214_pt1 | contig 25913 bp, 22 predicted proteins | sample TNRBio252014_DNA_FD_185870 | JGI IMG/M metagenome (GOLD analysis project Ga0209573, IMG submission 185870) | Wastewater treatment Type I Accumulibacter community from EBPR Bioreactor in Madison, WI, USA - TNR Reactor_6/25/2014_ DNA (SPAdes)... | ecosystem: Engineered > Bioreactor > EBPR >... | reverse complement strand
GGAGAAGGGCCGGGGGAAGAGCAACTGTGTTCGAAGTCAAGCATTTTTAGGCGCTTTTCTGATGCTCTGGGTTCCAAGGAATACCCGATTTGACTATGGCGTTCAAGATCGTCAGCATTTTGTGCATGCAAGCGACCAGCGCAACTTTCTTGGGCTTTCCCTTGGCGATCAGACGTTGATGAAACGCCTTGATCACGGGGTTGTAACGTACGGCACTCAATGCGGCCATGTATAGCGCGTTACGCACTGTCGTTCGACCGCCCCAGGTGATGCGCTTGCCCTTGTGGCGGCCACTATCCGCGTTCAATGGCGCGACGCCCACCAGCTTGCCAATTTGCGCATGCGTGAGCTGTCCCAGTTCGGGCAATGCCCCCATCAGACTCGCCTGTGCGCATGGCCCAATCCCTTTGAAATCTTTGAGCAGGGCGAGTTTGTCGGAAAAATACGTTTTCAGCATGCCACTCATCTCCTTGTCAACCGCGGCAATCTGTCGGTCCAGCATTTTGAGCACCGCCTTGATGCTCTTGTGCTGCGAAGGATGGCTCTGGGCCAAGCGGTTTCCTTCCGCCACGCGCATGCCGACCAGCTGGTGGTGGCGCACGAGCAAGGCTTCCAGCGCCTCTTGGTTGGCATCAGGCAGCTTCATCAATAGCCGTTCCCGCTGCGCTGACTGGTGCAGCGTTCGCGCAAAGTGGGACAGCACCCGAGCGTCAATTGCGTCCGTCTTTGAGAGGTATCCCATTGATTTTGCGAAGTCTCGTGCTTGTCGTGGGTTGACCACCATCACGGCTAGGCCGGCCGCACATAATGAGGCGGCCGCTTGGCGTTCGAAGCCTCCCGTGGCCTCCAGGAGAACCACGCCAATTCGCCCGGAAAGCGGGACCAGCTCTTTGACCAAGGCCTCTATTTCGGGTGCGCCGTTGGCGATACATCGGGTCTTTGATTTATCGTCGACCGCTACCTCAAGAGTCTCTTTGGCAACGTCAATACCGACAAAAATCAATTCAGAAGCGTTCATCTCTAGCCATCCTTGCAAATACGAGGTCACGGCCTTGCGACGCGTGCCAACAAGCAACTGTTCGGTATTCAGACAAACGGGCAACAAGGCATGCCAAGCGCTCTTCCACGGGCTTGATGTCCCAGAGGGGTGTCGGGCTATGCCTTGCCTTCCGAACTCTTTCCCACAACGTCCACGTAGCCAATCTACGATCCACTCTTTGGGGCTCCGCCCCAAACCCCGCACTCGCCGTGAGGCAGCGGTCGGGGATGATAACCCTTCCCCGACCACTCCCTCGAGTGTTACTGGCTTCCAGGGTGTCAAGAGGCTTTCGCGGCATAAACGCAAGAGAAAAAAACCTCTCTTGCATTTATTCCACGGTCCTCTTGACACCCTTCCAACCATCAATTCCAACCCCACCCTCGAATGAACGAAAGACCACAAGACGAAAGATACAAGGGGGGCGGTCATGACTTTCATGATCCGGGGTGTCTCGACATGTCATGACCGTTAATGTGAAAGAAGGCACTTGGAAGGCGTACCAGACCCCGTCATGAAAAACGGGGAGACCCAACAGTCGTATCACCAGCCGCCATTTGCGCCCCTCGTCCGCTACCGACCCAGACCAACCAAGGCCATAGTGATGCAAATTGTCCGCAGTGCAACGCCGGATCATCACCACTCCTCCAGCCATTTTCGCAACTCCCGGGACGCCAGATCGACAAACGCCCTCAGCTTGGGTGGCATGAAGCGCTGGCGAGGATAGACAATGTGGAGCGGATCGGCTTGCGCCCGCCATTGCGGCAGGACTCGCATCAGTCGGCCATGTTCGCATTCCGGACGACACAGATAGACCGGCAGCAGGGCAACGCCATCGCCAGCCAGGGCCATTGAACGGATCACCCGCACATCGTTGACCATCACCTGGCCGGACATCGGAATGGTCACGCTGCCATTGCTGTCGTTCAGCGTCCAGGCATCCTTGCCGAGGGGCGTGAATTGCAGACAACAATGATCGAGCAGCGCCTGCGGAGAATCCAGCCGCGGTGCCGATTTCAGGTAGTCGGGGCTGGCGAAGGGCACCCAGCAGGCGATGCCGGCGTGTTTCGCAATCAACGTCGAATCCTTGAGATGGCCAGTGCGGATGGCGACATCAACGCCTTCGGCCACCAGGTCGACATAGCGATCGGTCAGCATCAATTCGACCCTGACCTTGGGGCAATTCCGGCGCAACTGATTGATGATGTCCGCCAGGATGCGATCGCCGATATCCGCCGGCGCCGTCACCCGTAACAGTCCTTTTGGCTCGCCATCAGCTTCCGTGACCGCCGCTTCGGCATCGAGCATATGGCCCACTCCGGTCGACGCATGTCGGTAATACAACTCGCCCGCATCGGTCAGGTGCAGGCGGCGCGTCGTTCGCTGCAGCAGCGTTACGCCGAGCCGCTTCTCAAGGCGCGCCACCCGGGTGCTGACGGTCGAGGTCGGCAAGCCCAGCAGGCGGGCAGCAGCGCTAAAGCTTCCGGCGTCCACCACCTTGACGAAGACGGCGGCTTCGTTGAGATCCATTGTTCAACTCATTGAAAAAAGTTTCCGTATTTAACCATCTAGTGCGCCAATCGTCTGCCTTCTAAACTGAAGCTCCTCACCAACGGAGTGCAGTCATGAAAAAATTGGCATTCATCAAGCGCAGTAACGGCAAACACTGGGTCGGCGATGGCTTCCCGGTCAAAAGCATTTTTTCCTACAGCGACATCGCCGAGGAAATGTCGCCCTTCCTGTTGCTGGACTACGCCGGGCCGGCCGATTTTCCGCCGACCACGCGCAAGCTTGGCGTTGGCCAGCACCCGCATCGCGGCTTCGAGACGGTGACCATCGTCTACGCGGGCGGCGTGTCACACCGCGACTCGTCGGGTGGCGGCGGCACGATCGGCCCGGGCGATGTGCAGTGGATGACGGCAGCTTCCGGCATTCTTCACGAGGAATTTCATAGCCCGGAATTCGCCGAAAAAGGCGGCGCCTTCGAGATGGTCCAGCTCTGGGTCAACCTGCCGGCTCAGGACAAAATGTCGGCGCCGGGATATCAGGGCATTACCGCCGGGCAGATTCCGGAAGTGGCGCTTCCCGACCAGTCTGGTACTGCACGCATCATCGCCGGCCAGTATGGCGACGCAACCGGTCCGGCCCGCAGCTTCACTCCGATGAACGTCTGGGATCTGCGCCTGCAGGCCGGCCATCGTGTCGCGTTCGAGCTGCCGGCCGGACATACCACGGCGCTCTTCGTGCTGCGCGGTGCCATTCGCCTCAGCGAGAGCCACATGGTGCGGGCCGCAGAACTGGCCGTCATGGAGCGTGAAGGCTGCCATCTTGAATTCGAGGTTACCGACGACACGACCCTGCTCTTGCTCAACGGCGAACCGCTCGCTGAACCTGTCGTCGGCTACGGCCCCTTCGTGATGAATTCGGAGGAGGAAATCGCCCAGGCAATGAATGACTTCAACAGTGGCCATTTCGGACAGATCGGCCATTAATGTGAAAGTCGCGCAAGCGACTCACAAACCTCCCTTCTCACCTCGCGGGGGAAGGGTCAGGGGTGAGGCGGGGAATTCAGGGAGCATGCTCCCTGCCCGGCGAACGATTCCGGCGTGCAAGCCGGAATGCGCACTATAGTGGTCCCTGGAAATCAGACCGTGGTTTAAGCTGTGCTCCATGATGAGGAGCAAGAAGCGATGAGTGAAATAACGACGCGGAAGGCAAAGTACTCGGCCAGGCGAACCATCAATTCGCTCATCGCGGATAGCCCTTCAGGTACACGTCCTCGTACTTGACGCTACGCGAGAGCCGCTCGACGAAGATGTTGTCGAAACCCGCCCCCGCCCATCCATGCTGATGACCTACCTGGATCCCGAGCAGATCTTCAAGGTCCATCTGCAGGTCGCCGATATCGAGCAGGGCTGCGCCGGGCAGAGGATCGACCAGCAAGTCCCGATCGTTGGTCGCCGTGTCTTCTCCGCGTAGAACGGAGCCGAAATCCTGCCGAACCAGCACTCAAGGGAGTTCGACACTCGGGCCGAATGTCGCTTCGAGCCTGCTCGTCGTCGGATTTGGCAGAGCTGACCTTCCCTGTTCGGCGCAATCGTCACGGTTACAAGCGGCACCCACCATGGCGCGACCTTGAGCAGGTGGGCAAATTCGGGATTTGACTGCTTTTTGAATCGCCGCCCCGAACGGCCAGACCAGCTGGCGGCGCGGATCAGTGATGAATGGCGAACATTGATGCCGGTGGTATGGCTTGCTGCCGGGCAATTGGCTATGATAGGCCTGCCTTTTCGCCAGAAGGGATCGCATGCTTTCCATCTACGAGATCAAACCCCGTTTCCAGAGCCTGCTCCGGCCGCTGGCCACGCGATTGGCCGCCGCTGGTGTGACGGCCAATGCGGTGACGCTGGTGGCGATGGCACTTTCGGTGGCCCTTGGTCTGCTGCTGGCGATTTTTCAGCCCGGGGGGGCGGCGTATCTGGCCTTGCCGATCTGGTTGTTTCTGCGCATGGCACTCAATGCCATCGACGGCATGCTGGCGCGCGAGCATGGGCAGAAGTCGACGCTGGGGGCCTATCTCAATGAGCTGACTGACGTCATCTCGGATGCGGCGCTCTACCTGCCTTTTGCTTTCGTGGCACCTTTTGGCGCTTTGAGCGTAGGGCTGGTGATCTGGCTGGCGGCGGTATCGGAGATGGCCGGCGCGCTGGGACCGATGGTCGGGGCGTCGCGCCGTTACGAAGGGCCGATGGGGAAAAGCGACCGGGCTTTCGTGTTTGGCGCACTGGGCCTGTGGCTGGGGCTGGCGGGGCAGTTGCCGGCCTGGCTGGCCTGGCTGATGCCGGCTATCGCGCTGCTCATGGTGGTGAACATCATCAATCGCGTGCGCGCCGGCCTGTCCGAGATCCGCAGGCAACAACAAGGAGGAGGGTGAGGATGGGGATGGCGATGAATGCCATGCATCGACTGAACGAACGTCCGGTGATCGAAAGCCATTTCGCGACCGACGACGGGGTCGAGCTGTTCTACCGCCACTGGCCGGCCAGCGGCACGCGCCGGGGCACGGTGCTGATGTTCCATCGCGGCCATGAGCATTCCGGGCGCATGGCACATCTGGTCGATGAACTGGATCTTCCGGATTTCGACGTTTTTGCCTGGGATGCCCGCGGCCATGGCCGCTCGCCTGGCGAGCGCGGTTTCTCGCCGAGCTTTGGAGCCTCGGTGCGCGATGTGCAGACCTTTGTCGATCATCTTCGCAACGCCCATGACGTGGCGCCGCAGGAGATGGTGGTGCTGGCCCAGAGCGTGGGGGCGGTGACGGTCGCGACCTGGGCGCACGACTACGCGCCGCAGGTCCGCGCGCTGGTGCTCGCCTCGCCGGCTTTCAAGGTGAAACTCTACGTGCCTTTCGCGCGGCCGGGCTTGCGTCTGCTGCAGAGGCTGCGCGGCAATTTCTTCGTCAACAGTTATGTGAAGGCGAAATTTCTGACCCATGATCCTGCGCGGCAGGCCAGCTTTGCTGCCGACCCGCTGATCACGCGCGCCATTTCGGTGCATATCCTGCTCGCCCTGTACGAGGCTGCAGAGCGCGTGGTGGCCGATGCGGCCGCGATCACCATCCCGACGCAGATGCTGATTTCGGGCGCGGACTGGGTGGTGCATGATCAGCCCCAGCACGATTTCTTTGATCGCCTCGGCAGCACGGTGAAGGAAAAGCATGTGCTTGAAGGTTTCTTCCACGACACTCTGGGCGAAGCCGATCGGGAGCGGGCGATCGCGCTGGTGCGCGGCTTCATTCTGCGCCAGTTCGACAGCCCCGCGCCGACGCTGGACCTGAACGATGCCGACAAGGCCGGGACCACTTTCGACGAGGCGCAGACGCTGGCCGCCCCGCTACCCGAAGGAAGCTTCAAGGGCTGGTGGTGGAAGATGTACCGCAAAAGCCTGCGCTGGGCCGGCATGGTGTCGGATGGCGTGTCCTTGGGGCATCGCACCGGTTTCGATTCGGGCAGCACGCTCGACTACGTGTATCGCAACGAGGCCAGGGGCGCGGGCTTTATCGGCCGCATGGTGGACCGCAACTACCTCGACGCCATCGGCTGGCGCGGCATTCGCCAGCGCAAGGTACATCTCGAGGAACTGATCCGCGACGCCATGGCCCGCTTGCGTGCCGACGACACAGCAGTGCGCGTGCTCGACATTGCCGCCGGCCACGGCCGCTATGTGCTCGACGCACTGATGGCCGAAGGCACACGTCCGGAAAGCGTGCTGCTGCGCGACTACTCGACCATCAACGTGCGCGACGGCCGCCGCCTGATCGCCGAGAAGAACCTGGCCGGCATCGCGCGCTTCGAAGAGGGCGACGCCTTCGATGCCGAGTCGGTGGCCGGCGCGCAGCCAGGCACCACGATCGGCATCGTCTCCGGCCTGTACGAGCTGTTCCCGTCCAACGACCTGGTTCGTGCTTCTCTGGGCGGCATGGCGAGGGCGGTGGAGGCGGGCGGTTATTTGATCTACACCGGCCAGCCCTGGCATCCGCAACTGGAGATGATCGCCCGCGCGCTGACCAGCCATCGCCAGGGTGAGCCCTGGGTGATGCGCCGGCGCACGCAAGCGGAAATGGACCAGCTGGTGCGCCAAGCGGGCTTCGAGAAAATCGGGCAACGCATCGATGAATGGGGCATCTTCACCGTCTCGATTGCGCGTCGCAAGGCGCCATGAACAGCATCGGCTCCGCTCCGATCGGGCCGATCCGCTGGCAGCACAGCGTCGCCTGGTTGCTGCTGCTGGCGCCGCTGTTCTTCCTGAGCTACGGCTGGACCAACCAGCTGGCAGCCAGCCGCGGAGTGAGCGCGAGCATCGTCTTCGGCTGGGAGCAGGCGATCCCCTTCCTGCCCTGGACCATCGTGCCCTACTGGTCCATCGACCTGATGTACGGCTTGTCCTTCCTGGCCTGTCGCACGCCGCGCGAAGTCAATCACCACGGCCTGCGCCTGCTCAGCGCGCAACTCATCTCGGTGACCTGCTTCGTGCTCTTCCCCTTGCGCTTTTCGGGCGAAAAACCCGCCGCCGACGGTGTCTTCGGCACGCTTTTCGATGCCCTTGCCGGCTTCGATCTGCCCTACAACCAGGCGCCGTCGCTGCACATCAGTCTGCTGGTGATCATCTGGTGGGTGCTCGTGCGCCGCGCTTCGCCCGGCCGCCGCATCGTCTGGCATGTGTGGGCGCTGCTGGTGGCGGCGTCGGTGTTGACGACCTGGCAACACCATTTCTTTGACCTGCCCACCGGCCTGCTGGCGGGCCTGTTGTGCCTGTGGCTGTGGCCCGACCTGGGTAGGCCGCCGCTGTTACCGCCTGGCAAGGGGGAGGGCAGGCGACCGCGGCTGAGCCTGGGCTATTGTTGCGGCGCCATGATCTGCCTGCTGATGGCGGTGCAGGGCGGCTGGGCGCTGCTGGCCGCGTGGCCGGCGACGGCCCTGGCACTGGTGGCGGCCAACTACGCCTGGGCCGGCCCCGGCGGCTTTCAGAAGCACGACGGCCGTCAGAGCGTCGCGGTGCGCTGGCTGACGGCGCCCTACCGGCTGGGGGCATGGATCAACAGCCGGCTATGGACCTGGCGAAAACCCGAGCCCGATCAGGTCGCCGATGCGGTCTGGCTGGGCCGCCTGCCGACCCCCGCCGAACTGGCCCGGCAGCGCTTCGATGCCGTCGTCGATGTCACCGCCGAATTCGATACGCCAAGCGGGGCGGCCCGCTCGCACAGCGTGCCGATGCTCGATCTGGCCTTGCCGTCACTGGCGACCCTGCGCCATGCCGCAGCGACGCTGGACACCGCCGTCGGGAACGGCGGCCGGGTCCTGGTGTGCTGTGCGCTCGGTTATTCGCGCAGCGCGCTCACCGTGGCTGCATGGCTGCTGCACAGCGGTCGCTGCGATTCAGTCGAAGCGGCGATCGCCCGAATCAGGGCGGCGCGACCACAGGTCGTGTTCTCCGAGGCTCACCTGACGCTGCTCAGGGACTTGTCCGATGCTCACTGACGATGACTTCACGCCGCGCCTCGCGGCCGATGCCGCCGTCACCGCGGGTCTCCTCGACAGCGGTCGACCCCTTGCGTGGGTGAGCGGCACGATGCTGCTGATCATGGCCGTTGCCTGGCTGATGGGGCATCCGGTGGCTTTGCCGGCGTTCGTCGGCGCTGTCCTGATGGCAACGGTGCAGGGGGCTTTTGCCCAGCGCGTACGCTTCGACGCCGGAATCTTTCGCTTCTGGGCATCGCGCTGGCATCATCCGCTTTCACCGGCTGCCGATCTGGCGGCGTTCGATGTGCGTGTCGGTCGACAGGCGCCGCCGGCCGCTTCGGTCGAAGCGGATCTGGCCGAACGGCGACGCGGCGCGATCCGGCTGCTGATGTGGCAGGCTGCCTGCACTACCCTGCAACTCGGGTTCACCGCCATTGCCCTTTGGCCCTGACGGCACTTTTTTGCGAAGCGACGAACGATGATCGAAAAACTGTTTGGCCTGCTGTTGTGCAACTTCGCCAAGCTGCTCACCGGCGTGCGCCCGCTGTGGCAGAACTGCGAGCCCGAAGCGAAGCTGCGCGTGTACTTTGCCAACCACCGCAGCCATGGCGATTTCGTCTTGATCTGGGCGGCGTTGCCGGCTGTGTTGCGCCGTCAGACGCGCCCGGTCGCCGGCGCCGACTACTGGCTCGATAGCCGCTTCAAGACCTGGCTGATCAACAAGGTCTTCCACGCCGTGCTGGTGGATCGCCGGCCTGGGCGGGACGGCCCTGATCCGGTCGAGCAGATGGCCGCTGCGCTACAAGCCGGCAACTCCCTGATCTTGTTTCCCGAGGGCACGCGCAATCTCGACGAGGCGCTGCTCCCTTTCAAGAGCGGCATTTTCCATCTCGCGCAAGCGATGCCGTCGGTGGAGTTTGTGCCGGTGTGGATTGAGAACCTCGGCCGGGTGATGCCCAAGGGTGCGATCGTGCCGGTGCCACTTCTCTGCACGCTGACCTTTGGCGCACCTCTGACGCTGACCCCGGGAGAAGCCAAGGCCGAATTCCTTGCCCGCGCCCGCCACGCGCTACTCGACCTCGCCCCGCCGGCGAACTGACCCAGGAGCCGCGATGAGCCCCGATCACACCCTGTTTAATGTGTTTGCTGCTGTTTTCGCCGCACTGGCTGTCGCCAGCGGCATTGCTGCCGGACTCAAGTGGCGGCTGGCGGCGGGCGCCTCTAGCGTTGTCATCGACAACCTCAACGCGCGCATCAACGCCTGGTGGTGGATGGTCGGTGTACTGGCGGTGGCCTTCTGGATCGGCGAGGGCGGCATCATCGTCCTCTTCGGGCTCATTTCCTTCCAGGCGCTGCGCGAGTACATCTCGCTCACCCATACCCGGCGCGGCGACCACCACGCGCTGATGTGGTGTTTCTTCTTCTTTCTGCCCGCCCAGTACCTGCTCATCGCCATCGACTGGTACGGACTGTTCAGCATCCTGATCCCGGTGTACGCCTTCCTGCTGCTGCCGATCTCGGCCACCTTGTGCAGCGATGCCGAGCGCTTTCTCGAGCGTGCCGCCAAGGTGCAGTGGGGGTTGATGATCTGCGTGTATTGCATTTCGCACGTGCCGGCGCTGCTGACGCTGGAGATTCCCGGGTTTTTCGGCCGCAACGCGCAGCTGATCATCTTCCTGGTGCTCACCGTGCAGTCGAGCGACGTGTTTCAGTACGTGTGCGGCAAGCTCTTTGGCAAACGCAAGCTGGCACCGGCGATCTCCCCGTCGAAGACCCTCGAAGGGCTGGTCGGTGGCCTGCTCACCTCGACCGTCCTCGGTGCCGCCCTGTACTGGCTGACGCCTTTCAACGTCTGGCAGGCGGCCCTGGTGGCGCTGACCATCAACATCGTCGGCTTCTTCGGTGGCTTCGTGCTCTCGGCCATCAAGCGCGACCGCGGTGTAAAGGACTGGGGTACGCTCATCGAAGGCCATGGCGGCATGCTCGACCGTGTCGATTCGATCAGCTTTTCGGCGCCGATCTTCTTTCACATCGTGCGTTACTGGTGGGTGTGATCGGAGTGGCACGATGCCTCCGCCCCATTACGAGCACTTCGCAAAGGTTCTGAAAGCCCCTATTTGCAGCCGCCTATGGAGCTGGGGCGACGTGCGCGACGACGGCGCGATCTTCCTCCGCTGCTGGGATGAGGAGATCAAGAAGGGCGTCGCGCTACTGGGTAGTTCCTATGAAATTCCCCCGCAGGAATTGCCTCTATTGTGCGAATGATTCTGACATGTTGAAAGCGGCTGGAAGGTCGATACGGCGGCAGCGGACGGCGGCCCACATTGCTTTCACGCCGTTTTGCGTGACCCGGTAGAGGCGAGAGTTGTTGACCTTGGCGATCAGGGCATGGCCGCGCAGTTTGGCGATCAGGCGGCTGGTTCGATGCGTGCGCCGCTTGCCTTCGGCGGTGTTGTTGGGAGGGACCGTGTAAAGTTTGGCCTGTCCATGTCGCCTCCCTTGCCGTGCGGTGGTCTACCTCCTAGGTGGGGTTGAGGATATTGTCCTCGCAAATTAAGGCGATTTCTGTCAAATAACCTAGCATCTTGCTTGTCTTTTCGGCCGTCTTCTGCGTTGTCCGACAACAGTTACATAGTTCGACTATGCGCCTGTTGTCGCGCCTTGCAGTCGACCGAAAATCCGGCGCAATCTGGCAGGTTCTTTTCCGGCAATCGCCTAAATCCGGCGGCATCGGGGGGCGACATCCCTTTTTGGTTGCGGCCAACGGCCGCGCTAACGGTCATGACATGTGCGGACACCCCAAGTCATGAAAGTCATGACCGTTTCCCTCTTCCCCTGACCCTTCTCCCGCGAGGGGAGACGGGAGTTTCGCGAGTCGCGTGCGCGACTTTCACATTAACGGTCATGACAGGTGCGGACACCCCAAGTCATGAAAGTCATGACCGTTTCCCTCTTCTCCTGGCCCTTCTCCCGCAAGGGGAGACGGGAGTTTCGTGAGTCGGTTGCGCGACTTTCACATTAAGATTTTGGTCTTGCGAAATACATCGGCTGCCAGCCGCATCGCGTCGGCCGGAGCCTATTTGCTTACCGCCTCCTTGGCTTTGTCGGCGGCTTCACTGGTCGCGTCGGCGGCCTTGATGACCATCTCCCTGCTTGCTTCCTTGGCAGCCAGGGTAGCCTCGGCCGCGCTCTCCTTGACCACTACGGCGGCGTCACTTGCTGCAGCCTTTGTCGCCTCAGCGGCGGCGGCAACGGCGGTTTCCGCTTTTTTCGCAGACTCCTTCGCGGCCTTGACGGCGGCATCGTCTTGTGGACCGCAGGCGGCGACAGCCATGGCCAGAAAAGCAGAGAGAACGAGCGCGCGAGCTTTCATGGTGCAGTACTCCAGAAGGAAAGTTGTTGAGGCGGCGGAAACCCCGATAAGCTTGGCGAGAAGTCGACCAGTGCTGCGCATCAAACCATAATTGCAAGTCGCAGTAAACTCTCGACTGCCGCGGAAAGCCCTGCAGCAGGAACCCGCTGCAGCGGAGCGTTCAGGGAGGCGGTAAGGAAACGCCCGGGCGTGCGCTGGCCCGGCGAAGCAATCGGTCGCCTGTGTGCTGCCGCCGGTACAATAATATTGGAGTCGCCACAATTTCGGTGGCTCTTGAAGGACGCTGGGGCGAAGCTTGTTTCGGAATCATCGTCCACGCTACTGGCGAAGTCGCCGACGTAAATCGCCAAGCCGATTCCCGAGCGTACGCAACAGGAGCAAGCAAGCACTGTGCCGAGGTCTGAACCCCCGTGGCTTGGTGCCGTTCGAGCCTTGATTTGCGCAGCCATTTCAACAGGAGGAAGGTACCATGGGTATTCTCGACTGGTTCAAGAACAGGCCGGGTCAATTCGATCCGGATCGGGGGTCTGAGGAGATGGTTCGCGGGGCGGTCGACAAGGCGATTACGCTGACCAACCCACGCCTCAAGCTGCTGCCCAACTGCCCCAAGCGTCTGACGCCCGCCGTCAAGACGACGATCGAATACCTGCGCACGCTGGTCCAGGCGCTGCCCGCCGCACGACCGCTTTCGTCGGCCATGTGGTCCTCCGATCCGGCTCTAAAGGCGTTCTTTGTCGCGTCCTCCGACATTCCGTCGGTTCTCGGCCGCTCGGACAATTTGCGCATCCTGTTCGACAAGTTTCCGGAACTCGATGAAGCTTGCCTGGTTCTGGGCATGGCGCTCAATGAAAAACGGGTCCTGGGAATGGCGCTGCAAGGAGGCATGGTGCAGCGCGACGTTGCCCAGACCAGCGTCAGCTTTTCGGACCACGGGACGCGCATTTGCGGCAGCGACGAGGCGCGTTTGCGCCGCATCGTCGGCGTCGAGGCTTTCGAATACCTGCTTGGCCAGGCCTTGTCGGAGATTGGCCGGGAGCGTGTCGAAAGGCAGGAGCTGCAAGGAAGTCGTGCGCTGATGCGGGCACGCCTGCGGCTTCTTCAACAGCAGGGACCGGGCCTGGGGTCAATGTTCGGCGGAGCTCCGGCGGCAGCAAGCGAACAGGCCAGGCTGCAGGCGGAATTGCTGGAAAACGAGCGGCAACTGGAAGCTATCGGGGGCAGTGAATCGGTCCTGGACGCCGAACTCGAAAGCCTGAAAATGGTGCTCGAAAATCCGCAGCGCTATCTGAACGTCGAGACAAAGCGCTTGCGGCTCAGCCCGATGAACGTGGTGATCGATGCGGCCAGCACGGACGCTGCTGTCGACGTCGATTTCGGCCTGGCAGAACTCAGGGGATCGCCGCCGATGCGCCGAGCTTTCGTGCTCGCACGCGTCGCGCGCAGCGAATTGCCGCCCCCGAAAAAGATCAATTTTGACGACGCGACGCGCTACCTTTGAGGCGTCGACCTGGGCCGGCGTGTGCGAGGGTCGTTAACGGTCATGACATGTCGGGATACCCCGGATCATGAAAGTCATGACCGTTTCCCCCTCTTCCCCGACCCTTCTCCCGCGAGGGGAGAAGGGAGATTCGTGAGCCGCTTGCGCGACTTTCACATTAACACTGCCGCACAGGCCCTTCGTCCTTGAGATTGACCGCGATTCAGCTGAGCCCATATACTACTTTCCACATCTTTGGCTTGGCCATCGTTTTGGGCAGGTGGGGTGGATGGCGGGGATGTCGGGAGGAGGGTGTGCCTGAGGGCGCATGCCGGCCTTGGACTCGCGATCAGGGGAACTGGCGTTTTGGTAAAATTTTCCTCGCGCCGGGAAAGAGCAGGGGCGTGCCGCCTCGCAGCCAGACAACAACTACCAGGAGAACTGCACATGTTCAAAAACATCCTTATCCCCACCGACGGTTCGGTCGTGTCGCGCAAGGCCATCAAGGCCGGCATCCAGTTCGCGAAGTCGCTGGGAGCGAAAGTCACTGGCTACTACGGCATCGTGACGCTGCCATATTCCATGTTTGGCGACGGCGATATTATCGACAAGGGCATGGCGAGTAAGCTCGACCGGCTGCAGCGGGCCACCGGTGAGAAATTCCTTGAGGAGATATCCAAGGCCGCTGCAGCTGCCGGTGTCGAGTATGCTGGATTCACCACCAAGCCAGCGTCGGCGTTCGAGGGCATCATCGAAACCGCGCGGAAGAAGAAGTGCGACGCTATCTTCATCGCCTCGCGTGGTCGCAGCGAGATCAAAAAGCTGCTACTTGGCAGCGTCACCCAGAAGGTGCTTTCACACTCCAAGGTGCCGGTGATCGTCTACCGCTAAGGGCGAGCGTTTTTTTGTATCCGGCAAGCTGCCGCTGCGGGCAGCGCTAGCGGCTTGGCGCCGCTTGTATGCGCCCGTTCGACCCGTGCGCACACCAAGCCGGCAGCCACCTCAAGAGCCTTCGCGGCGACGCCGGCAAGGCCGGGAATCATTCCCGTCAGATCACTCGCTACAGCGTCGCTCGCGAGCTACATTCGCTCGCCCCGTCTTCGTGGCGAGCTGGATTAGGCCTGAGAAAAGCGAACTGTCGCGAACTGTCGATCAGTGACCTCGCTAAATTGGTAGCAGCATTATCTCAATAAGTGGTTCGTTATTGCACCGGTCGCCCGTGTAAAGTGGCGCCACTTCGGGGTGCGCAGTGTGCGGCCGGCTTCGGCCCTGATGACCGTTTCTGCAGATTGACCCGGCCAACAGGAGATAAGTCTTTGGAGCTTGCCGATAAATCACTGCTCAGGCAGTTGTGCTACATCAATGGACAATGGGTCGGCGCCGATAGTGCGCTGACCTTCGCCGTCACCAACCCGGCTACCGGGGAGCACTTGGCGGACGTACCCGACGCGGGTGCGGCCGAGACCCGTCGCGCGATCGAGGCGGCGCAGCTTGCACAGCGCACCTGGAGTGCCAGGACTGCAGGTGAGAGGGCGAAGGTGCTTCGCCGTTGGTGTGAGTTGCTGCTTGCCAATCAGGAAGATCTCGCTCGCATCATGACTGCGGAGCAGGGCAAGCCACTTGCCGAATCGCGTGGCGAGATCACCTACGCCGCCTCGTTCATCGAGTGGTTTGCCGAGGAAGGAAAGCGCATCTACGGCGACATGATTCCTCCGCATCACGCCGACAAACGTATCCTGGTCAGCAAGGAAGCGATCGGCGTTTGTGCCGCGATCACGCCATGGAATTTTCCGGCCGCGATGATTACCCGCAAGGTTGGTCCGGCGCTGGCGGCGGGCTGCTCGGTAGTACTCAAGCCCGCTGAAGCGACGCCACTGTCGGCGCTTGCGCTGGCCGAGCTGGCGGAACGCGCCGGAGTCCCAAAAGGGGTCTTCAATGTGCTCACCGGAGACCCGATCGCCATTGGTGGCGAGCTGTGCGCCAATCCGACGGTCCGCAAGCTCAGCTTTACCGGGTCTACGGAGGTTGGTCGGATTCTCATGCAGCAGTGTGCGCCGACGATCAAGAAACTGTCGCTCGAGTTGGGCGGCAATGCACCGTTCATTGTCTTCGACGATGCCGATCTGGATGCCGCCGTGCAGGGAGCGATGCTCTCAAAGTATCGCAATACGGGCCAGACCTGCGTCTGTGCGAACCGCTTGCTGGTCCAGGAAGGCGTCCTCGATCAATTTGTCGAAAAACTCGCTGCCGCAGTTGGCGCTCTGCGCGTCGGTAATGGGGCGGAAGAGGGGGTCACGCAAGGTCCGCTGATCGATGACGCGGCGATCGCCAAGGTGGAGGAACTGGTCGCCGATGCGCTTGGCAAGGGGGCTCGTGTCGTTTGTGGCGGCAAGCCCCACAGCCTCGGCAAGACCTACTACGAGCCAACGATACTGGCGGGGGTGACGGCGCAGATGCGCATCGCTCGCGAAGAAGTCTTCGGGCCGGTGGCGCCGGTGTTCGCTTTCAAGACCGAGGCCGATGCGGTGGCCATGGCCAACGATACCGAGTATGGCCTGGCGTCCTATTTCTACACCGAGAATCTGGCGCGCAGCTTGCGGGTAGCCAGCGCCCTCGAATACGGCATGGTCGGCATCAACACCGGCCTGATCTCGACCGAGCTTGCGCCGTTCGGGGGCATGAAGTCGTCCGGGCTGGGTCGCGAAGGTTCCAAGTACGGGATCGAGGACTACCTGGAAATCAAATACATCTGTATCGGCGGTATCGTTTGAGCCGCCAAGTCAAGCTTGCAAAGGAAATGAACATGAATGCACCGAGCGAAAAACTGAACCTCAAAACCAATTCCGAGCTGATGGCTCGGCGCACGGCAGCGCTGCCCAAAGGTGTCGGCCAGGGGCACGCGCTGTTTGCCGAAACTGCCAGGAATGCCGAAATCTGGGACGTCGAAGGGCGTCGCTGGATAGACTTCTGCGCGGGTATTGCGGTGGTCAATACCGGGCATTGCCACCCCCGGGTCGTCGAGGCGGCGCGCCAGCAACTGGCGGCCTTCACCCATACCTGTTTTCAGGTAGTGGCCTACGAATCCTACGTCGAACTGTGCGAGCGGCTCAATGCGGCCGCCCCGGGTAGTACGCCGAAGAAGTCGTTTCTGGTCAACACCGGCGCCGAAGCCGTCGAGAATGCCGTCAAGATCGCGCGTGCGGCAACTGGGCGTTCGGGCATGATTGCCTTCGGTGGCGGCTTCCATGGTCGCACCATGTTCGGTCTCGCACTGACCGGCAAGGTGGCTCCCTACAAGATCAAGTTCGGGCCATTCCCCGGCGAGATCTTCCACGTTCCCTTCCCGAATGCCCTGCAGGGTGTTTCGGAGGATGATTCCATCGCGGCTATCGAGCGACTTTTCACGACCAGTATCGAAGCTTCGCGCGTTGCGGCAATCTTCATTGAACCGGTGCAGGGAGAAGGTGGCTATGTCCCGGCGCCGCTTGGCTTCCTGCGCCGCCTGCGGGCACTATGCGACACGCACGGAATTCTTCTCGTTGCCGACGAAGTGCAGACCGGCATTGGCCGCTGCGGCAAGCTGTTTGCCAGCGAGCACTATGATGTCGAGCCCGACATCATCACCTTGGCCAAAGGCCTCGGCGGTGGCTTGCCAATCGCCGCGGTAGTCGGCAAGGCGGCGATCATGGACGCTGCAGAGGTCGGCGGTCTGGGTTCCACCTACGCCGGAAATCCGATGGCCGTTGCCGGCGCCCTGGCGGTACTCGACGTGGTGGCGGAAGAACAACTCTGTGCGCGCTCGATCGCTCTTGGCGAACACATGCGCGAGCGATTTACCGCCATGCAGGAGAAATTCTCGACGATCATCGAGGTGCGCGGACTGGGGGCGATGACGGCCGTGGAGTTCTGCCGCAACGGCGATGCAAAGCAGCCGGCAGCGGACATCGCTGTCGCCCTGAAGAATGAAGCGGCGCAACGCGGCTTGCTGCTGCTCTTGTGCGGGCCGCATGGCAATGTCTTGCGGGTAATGGTGCCACTGACCATTTCGGATGCCGTGCTCAACGAAGGCCTGGATATCATCGAGGCATCACTGCGGGCGGTGGGCGCCTGAACTGACCGTCCGTGAGTGGCTCGTGCGACCGACCTTGCAAGGGTCGAAGCCACTGAGCTGTAGCGGATGCGGGCAGTCCGGCCATCTGCGTGGGCCTCAGGCTGATCAGCGGAGGCGGGTGCCCGCAGCGGTTTAGTCCGGTGTGGGAAAGTAAGAAAGGCCAGGCAGCGACGCTGCCTGGCCTTTCTTCAGTACACGAACGGTAGGTGCCGAATGCGTGCTTGCCCTTGCTGCCCTAATCGTAGGCCTTGTCGTTGGGCGATTTGTACAGCTTCTTGAGCGCGTACGAGAGGGCAAAGTTGAGGTTCAAGCCCTTCGGCGGGATCGGCTGCAGGAACCACTTGGTGTAGAGCTTGTCGGCTTCGCCTGAGGTCATCACTTTGGCCAGCGCCGCATCGACGACCTTCTTGAACGCCGGGTCGTCCTTGCGCATCATGCAGCCATAGGCTTCATACGATTGCGGCGTACCGACCACGGTCCATTCGCGGGCGTTCTTGGCTTTGGCCATTTCCCCAAAGAGCAACACCTCGTCCAAGACGAAAGCCGCCGCGCGGCCGCTTTCCAGGATCAGGAACGCTTCCCCGTGATCCTTGGCGCTGATGATCTTCATCTTCATATTGTTGTCTTCGTTCATCTTGCGCAGCAGACGTTCGGAGGTTGTGCCGGCGGTGGTCACGACGTTCTTGCCAGCCAGATCGGGAAAATCCTTGATCCCGGAGCTGGTCTTGGTCATTAGTCGAGTGCCGGCGACGAAGATGCTGTACGAGAAACTGACCTGTTCCCGACGTTCGGCGGTGTTGGTCGTCGAACCGCATTCGAGGTCGACGCTTCCATTCTGGACGAGCGTAATGCGATTCTCCGAGGTTACCGGCAGCAGCTTGATATCGAGCTTGGCAAGCTGCAAGTCGGCCTTGATTGCCTCCACCGCCTTGAGCATCATGTCCTGCGAGTAGCCGACCACCTGCTGCTTGTCGTCGTAGTACGAGAACGGAATCGACGATTCGCGATGGCCCAACGTGATCAACCCGGTCTCCTTGATTTTCTTGAGCGTACCGGTCAATTCCTGGGCCAAGACCGGAGCCGACAGCAGGGTGGCAGTGGCAAGCGTTACAGCAATGGCGAGGCGCCGCGAAATAGTGAACATCGTCTTTGTCTCCTCTTCAAACGGATAATTGGTCACCGGTCGGCTTCAGTTCGGGCCGCTCGGGAACACGATTTCGCGCTCGCCGGCATGCGGCGCGAGCACCGACTGCTGCCAACGCTGGTCTTGCCAGAGCAGCTCGACACGGCGGTCTGTCGGTTGGTACACGGCACTGTACAGCGTGCCGTAACCGCGTCGGTAACTGGTCTGGAACAGCGGCGGCTGCAGCAGTGCTGTCGTGAGTTCCAGCAAGGAATGCTTTTTGTCGACCAGATGTTCCAGGGCGGCGAAGCGCTCGACGGCACAAGTTGCCTTGGCGTGCTGCGGCCAATCGACCTTGTGCTGGAAGTTGGTGACCGCCCGCCGGCGACTGACATAGGGGGCTTCGTCGGGTCCGACGAACACGGTGGCCCAATTTCCGGAAGTGTCGAGCAGCGTGATGCTGTACGACATGTGTACGGGGAGGCGTTTGAGGATCGCGCAGGCATCCTCTACCGTGCTCGATACCTCCAGCACGTAGCGCATCACCAGCGGGATGCCGAAGCCCTTGCCGGTTTGCGTTCTGCCGCCGAAGCTCAGTGAAGCGGCCAGGCCCGCCTCGTTCATGCCATCCAACGCTCCCCATAGACAATCGCCCATGGCCAGCACCCGCTGGCCGCACCAGCGGGTGGCCAGCCAGTTGCCTTCCAGCAAGGCCGGGGCGTAGTCGTAGTTGCGCACCAGCGCCGGGTCTTGGGCGCCGCAAGGGTCGATCCACACTGCTTGCGAGCAACCGGCAATATAAGCCGGCGGGCACCACAAGGAAAGCGCGCGCGCCTCAATGTCGCCACCGCCGGCCAACTCGACCAGTCGCTCCCAGGTGGGCACCAGCTCCGGCATGTGCTGGCGCAGCGCGCGCCGGCTTTCAAGGTAGCTGGGGCGATCGAAGACGCCGCTGCGCAGGTACCAGTCGCGGTAGCCGGGCCAGCAGCGTTCGAAAAGCGCCTGCCACGAGGGGCCGGGAGCGTCCTCCACCAGCGCCGTAAATCGCTGGTGGATAGGCAGGTCCGCGTGCGGCACGGCGGTCAAAGGATCTTGAACGCGCCGGGCTCCGGTGCCGCCTCGTGCTCGGTGGTAACGATCGGTTTGCCGGCATAGTACTGCTTGATGCCGCGAATCCAGTCACGGGCGCGCAGGTTGAGCTTGAAGTTATCGTCCATCGAACGGCCACGCGTAATCAGGATACCGAGGTCGGCGCCCTCATAGCGATAGTCACCCGAACCGGTGATGCGCAGGAAGAAGGCCTCGCGTTCGCTGTCGATCGCCTGGCGGTTATAGTCGAAGCGCTGGAAGCTGACGCTGCCGTCTTCGCTCATGCGGTAAATGCCGGTGCCCGGCGCGTGCGTGACCTGGTCGACGTTCTTGTCAGTGTACTTCATCACCACCTGCGACCACGAATCGATGAAGTGCGGCTGCGCCCAGCGCTCGTTGATTTCGCTGACGTTGAGATCGAAGGGGACGCCCGAGAATTCCAGCAGGTGGAAGAGGAAAAGCGGCGCATCGGCATAGGCAAAGGCCGCGTGGTTGGTCATCGGGCTGGCGCCGCAGACACGCGGGTTCAGTTCGCCGAGATAGACGTCGCCGCTGTCCTGATCGATCAGGAAATCGAGGTCGAAGTACCCGCGGTAACCTTCCTCGATCAACTGGTTGCCAAAACGCTCGGTCATGCCTCTGACCTGGGCGCGCACGGCTTCCGAGAAGGAACCGGGGAAGACCTCGTTGCCACACCAGCCGCCCTTGTAGGGCGTCAGTTCGCTGGCACCGACGACTTCGGTAAGCATCGGTCCGACCAGCGTTCCCGACTGCGTGGCGCAGGCTTCGAGTGTCGCCCCACGGCAGTTGATGCGCTTCATGATCTTGATTTCAGGATCTTTGCAGATATCTTCCTTGTGCTTGTTGAAATCGTCTTCGGAAGAAATGAAGAAAGTCGTGTGGCCGGAATCACCGAAGGCCGACTGCAGGACCAGGTGCTTGCCCAGTCCGTGGCGCTCGGCAATTTCCATCAGATTGGCGAAGCTGCTCACCTTCTCGAGCGCGTTCGGTACCGACAACACGCCGGCCTTGTTGCCGATACGTACCGTCTCCATCTTGTTGTCGCAACGCTGGCGCAGTTTGGCCGGCGGAAACCAGACTTCCATGCCCAGTTCCTTGGCCAGCTCCTCGGTCTTCTCGTCAAACATCAGGAAGGTTGCCGCCGGGCTGCCACCGCGGCGCTCGATGAAGTCGATCACGTCCTTGTGCTGCAACATGTGGTTGTTGATGTCTTCGATCGACGTGAACTCGTCGTGCGGCGTCTCCTGCGGGACGAAGACGTTCGGATGCCGGCCATCGAAGCAATCGATGTAGCTGATGAAGCGGAAGCGGTTCACCCACTGGTCGATTCCCAGCAGATTGAAGTTGGTGGCGCTGATGAAATAGATCGGTCGCTCGTTGCGATGAAACATCAGCCGCAGGTCGGAAATTGTTTTTACTTTGAAAGTCATTATTGTCTCCTCTTCGTTGTCACCACAAAAAGACTGCTGTGTTGGCGCTCGCCAGCGGTCATTTCATTCGCCTTCTGCCGCTTCGGCGCTGGCATTGACCTGCGCTTTCCAGACTGCGTTTGCCTGCCCGGCCAGTTCGAGTGCCGGTTCGGTAAAGATGCGAAAGCCCAGTTCAGGCCGGAAACCATGGATTTCGCGCACATCGAGTGCCTGCATGAATTGCAATATTTCGGCACTGATCACCTGTCCCGGCACGAGAATCGGGAAGCCCGGCGGGTAAGGGATGACGAACTGAGCGGAGACGCATTCGCGTGCGTTCCTGATCGCCTTGGCCGTATCGTCCATGGTCAGGTACTCGCAGTTGGCATCATCGTAGCTAAGGAAGAAGGCGCTGCGGACGTCGCCATCGCGCGTCTCGCTCTGCCCGTCCAGGCTGTGGCCGCGGAAGGCCTGGTGGAAGCACGAGAAGTTGGGCAACGGCGGCAGTTCCTGGGTGAGGGAGCGCACGCGTTTTTCATGGATACGAAGTTCCGGAGTGCTCATGTCGCGCACCCTGTTGTCCACGTCGCGGGCGATCTTGACCAGCACGCCGAGCAGGTAGGCGATCGTCGAGCGGGTGGTGCCGATGTTGGTCATGAACAGCACTGTATTGCGCGAGGTCTTGTTGATCTGGATGTCGTACTTGTCCATCAGATACTTGTTCTTGATGGTGTCGCCATCCATCCCGGTCAGGCCGATGGCCAGCGTGGCGCGGCTCGGGTCAAGCGCAAACTCGTCGGACTGCCAGGCTTTCAACAGGTTTTCCCAGCCGGTCTCCATGTTGTACAGCGATTCGACGTGCGACTCGCGAAACTCCTCCGGCACCATGTCGGTCACGGTCAGGAAACGGAAGTGGCTGTTGAGCTGGGGATTCGCGGCCACCTGGTCGCGCAGGTTCATCGCCAGCTCGAGCTGGCGCTGCACCAGTTCGTAGCCTTCCATTTCCACTTGCCGCCGCCCGACATCGAGGGTCGCGAGGATCTGGTAGTTGGGCGAAGTCGAGGTGTGCGTCATGTAGGCTTCATGGAAGGCTTCCTCGGCCTTGTCCTTGAAGTCCTGGTCCCAGACGTGGATCATCGAGCCCTGGCGCAGCGCGGTCAGCGTCTTGTGCGTCGAATGCGTGGCGTAGACGCGCACCCGCGCCTTGCTGGGGTCGGGCAGCAAGCGGGTGTTCAGGACTTTCTCGTCGTCAGCCCAGTCGGCCTCGTCAAAACTGCTGGCGAATTCCGCATAGCGTTTGGCATAGGCCTCGCTCTTGAACATCTCGGTCAGCTTGGCGGCGGCACCCATGGCCGTGCGTGGGCGGTAGACCGGGTGGAAACGCGCGAAGGCGAACCACGCCTCGTCCCACAGAAACACCAGGTCAGGCTTGATGGCCAGGCACTCGAGCATCAGCCGCTCGACGTTGTAGACGATGCCATCGAAGGTGCAGTTGGTCAGCAGCACCATGCGTACGCGGTTCAGCGTCCCGGCGCGGCGCAAGTCGAGCAGCGTTTCCTTGATGTGGCGAATCGGCACCGCACCGTACATCGAGTACTCGTGCAGCGGATAGGCCTCCAGGTAGGTGACCTGTGCGCCGGCCAGGACCATACCGTAGTGGTGCGATTTGTGGCAATTGCGGTCAACCAGAACAATGTCGTCGGGCCGGACGATGGCCTGGACAACGACCTTGTTGGCCGTTGATGTGCCGTTGGTGACCAGGAAAGTGCGGCGTGAGCCGAAGGCCCGCGCGGCATACTCCTGAGCCAGTTTCAGCGAGCCCGTGGGTTCGAGCAGCGAATCGAGCCCGCCGGAGGTGGCCGAGGTCTCGGCCATGAACAGGTTCATGCCATAGAATTGGCCGAGGTCGCCGATCCAGTTCGAATTCATGATCGACTTGCCACGTGCCAGCGGCAGGGCGTGGAAAACGCCGGTAGGCTGCTTCGCGTACTTGCACAAGGCGTCGAAGAACGGGGTGTGATAGCGCTCGGCAACCCCTTGCATGATCGAATGGTTGAGTTCGAGCTTGTCTTCTTCGCCGAAAAATATGCGGTTGAAGGTTTCCCCCGCCTTCGCGGCCACGTCTTCGACATTGACGTCGGTGACCAGATAGAGATCCAGCTCCGGACGCAACTTCGCGATCTGTCGACCGAGCAGCGGACCGCGCTCTGACTCCGGCAGCAACTCGCCGTCGACCTCAGCACCATCAATGTAGCGCCGCCCGACGAGTTCGCGGAAGTAGAGCGACCGGTAGGGAAAGCCGTAGCGGATCACCACTGCCTGCAGGTTGAAGTTCACCCACGATGCAACCAGTGCATCCTCAAAAGTCGGCACGACGACCACGTCGTAAACGAAATCGTCGTCAGGTCGGCGCTCGTTGCGCACCTGGCGATGCAGCGCTTCCTCTTCTTCGACCAGCATGTCGTCGACGACCAGAACCTCGAAGTATGGGCAGCGCAGCTGCGCCTGGTACTCCTGCTCGCTTTCGATCTGCGAGGGCAAATCGGCATCGTTTTTCGCCCCCGTACCCTCGTGGCGATAGGTCAGCGAGGCCAGCGTGCGATGAAAGCGGCGAGCGATGATTGCGGCATGCGCCAGGTTGCCGCGATCGATGTGGCTACAGAGCTCGGCGAAGGCGCGGCGGCCTGGATACGCCCAACAGGCTTCAATTGGCCGCAAGGCTTCGGTCAAGGCGCCGATCTTGGTCAAGCGCTCTTCCCGACCGGGGTCATCCTGTGCCAGCTTGGCGAGCTGCGAGAGGACGTCGACCAGCCCGATCCAGCTTTCCGATCGTACGTCCCAAACGCTGCGGTGGCGACTCAATGAGGTCGAGTCGGGGCCAACGGTGCCTGAATCTAGGTTCATGACTTGTCTCCAGAGGTGCTGGCGGTCGTTGCCGCCGGCTATGTGGGATGCTCGATCGCACTACCCGTGGCGAGCGCGGGTAGCGCCTCCGCGGTTTGTTCGGACTAGCCGACCCAGAGTATCCAGGGGGTGCCGATGACCAGAAACACCAGGGTGCAGAAGGCGGTTGTCGTCAGCCCCAGGCGGTACAGTTCGCTCTGCTTGAGATAGCCGCTGGCGACGAAGATGATGTTCTGGCTGCCGCCTTGTGGCGTAATGACCGAGAAGTAGCTACTGGCAAACAGCAGCGCGTAGGCCATCAAATGGACGGGAACGCCCGACTTCACGCCGACGTCGAGAAACACCCCGAGCAACGCTAGAACCTGCGCGTTCTGACTGACGAACCCGAAGTGGAGCAACACATAAATGACCAGCAAGGCAACGTAGGCGACCGGCCAGGCGAGGCCTTCCAGCCCGACAGCCAGTCGCTCGCCGACGTAGCCCATGAAGCCCATTTCGTTGAGCTGCCCACTCATGCCAAAAAGTATGGCCAGCCAGATGAAAGTGACCAGCGTGCCGCCCTGCTTGTTGATGTCTTCAAGCGTTAAAACGCCGCTGATCATCAGCGTGGCGAGACCGGCCAGGGCAATTGCCGTCAGGTTGAGCTTGTAGGGAGCCGCCAGTATCCAGCCGGTGACCATGATCACAAAAGTCACCGCCGTGATCCACTCGTTGCGCGACATCGGCCCCATGGTCTGCAGCTCTTTGCGGGCGATGCCTGGAGCTTCCGGAGTGGCGGTGATTCCTGGCGGAAAAATACGATAGAGCAGAGCCGGGAGCAGGGCGATCACCACCAGACAGGGTACGCTGGAGGCAAGCAGCCAGGAGCCGAAATCAATGCTCATCCCGTGTTCGGCGGCGAGTGCTGCTCCGACCGGGTTCCCCGAGGTGGCGGTGAACCACAGTGCCGAAGTGATGGCCAGGCTGGCCATGCCGCAAAACATCAGGTAGCCGCCGAGGCGTCGCAGGTTCTCGTCGTCGGGTGTCGAGCCGCGGCTTTGCGCCAGGGCCAGGATCACCGGGAAGAGAACGCCACCGCGTGCGGTATTGCTCGGGAAGCCGGGGGAAATCAGGGTGTCGGTAATGAAGATGCTGTACGCCAGGCCGAGCGTCGATTTCCCGAACAGCGAAATCACATAGAGACTGATGCGTTTGCCGAGTCCGCTCTTGACCACCGCCTGCGAGACCAGGAAAGCGGTCACCACCAGGAGCACGATGGCGTTGGCAAAGGCACCGTAGGCCTTCTCCGGAGTCAGTGTGCCGGTGAGCACGACGATCGCACAAGCCAACACCGCCGAAGTGAAGAGCGGGAAGACATTGAGGACCACGGAGGTGATTGCCGAGGCGAAGACGGCAAACAGATGCCAGGCCTCAACGGTCAGGCCCGCGGGAACCGGCGCGAACCAGAGGCCGAAAAATATGATCAGGAGGATCACCAGTTTCACGATCCTTCCCGTTCCGAAAGCGGCTGTACTCATTGTTGACCTCCTGCAGTGGTGGGAGCAACCGCACTGGGCGACCCGAGGCGAGCCCAGCCATTCAGATCGACGACCCGGCCAGTCAGTTCGCTGCCTTCGAAAGCGCCGATGCGCTTCCATTTGAAGCTGTATTCACCGCTAACGCCGGCGTAGCGACCGGTACCGCCAATAAGCTTGCCTTCGATCAGTAGGCCCGGGCCGAGCCCTTCACCGCTTAACTCGCTGAAGACCTTGTCGCCCTTCTCGTCGGTCCACACGCTGCGCCCCTGCAGGCCGGTGGTAGTGTCGGAAAAGCCGATGACCTGGGCTTGGAAACCGCGATTTATTCGCTGCTTGCCGTTTAGCAGCAGCGAACCGCTGAGTTGGAAAATGACGGCTTGGTGGCCAGGTCCGAGGTCGACGACCTGGCGTGTGCCGATGGTCGTCCAGTCGCCGGTGAAGCCTTGCTTCTCGTCGGCCGCCACGGTGCCCTCGGCGCTTGCAGCGCTAACTTTCGTCGCCGGTGGCGTCGCTGGCTGGCCGCAGGCGGTCACCAGTAGCACGCCGAGCAGGGCAATGCTTCTCGCGCAATGGTGTTTGCATGATGCATGTGGAAAACGCATAGTCTTGCCTCCCGTCGGTAAAAGAAGCGGCAAAACGCAAGCGACCGGTTCCTACGACCTCTGTAGGTGGCCCCCGCGTCCACTGTTTTGAAGACTAGCACTTTGTCCTTTGGCTAGCCAATATTTTTTGGCTCATTATGTGTTTCGGGTTGTTAGCTGAGGAGCAACCCCAAGAGGGATTCGAGAAGTCGCTTTCCGCGATTTTTGGCGTTGTGAACGAACTCGAAGAAGC
>Ga0209573_1002213_pt1 | contig 25918 bp, 19 predicted proteins | sample TNRBio252014_DNA_FD_185870 | JGI IMG/M metagenome (GOLD analysis project Ga0209573, IMG submission 185870) | Wastewater treatment Type I Accumulibacter community from EBPR Bioreactor in Madison, WI, USA - TNR Reactor_6/25/2014_ DNA (SPAdes)... | ecosystem: Engineered > Bioreactor > EBPR >... | reverse complement strand
GCACCGGAGGGATTGTCGTTGTCCGTCGAAAGGGCGCCGAGGAGGCAAAAACCGGAGATGCCAAGAGGGTTCAGCATGGAATCGAACCCTCCTGCGAGCATGACGTCACACTGCCCGCGCCGCATCACCTTCAACGCCGTGCCGATGGCCTGTCCGCCCGAAGCGCAGGCGGTGTGGACCGAGGTCGCGTAGCCGCGGATGCCGAATTGCCTCGTCAGGAGAGCCTGCCCCGCGTTCGCCTGCCAGCGGCAGAAGGCGAGCGGATTCCCGGGGAAATCGGGATCCATGAGCCCGTCGGCGTTGAAATTTCCATCGGCCGCGGCGTATTGCTGCACCACCTTGAGATCGTCATAGCCGACCGAGAGCATCCCGGCTCCGACGGCGAGACCCCAGCGATGCGAATCAGCCTCGGTCGGGGCAATGCCCGCGTCGGCGAGGGCCTGGGTCGCGGCGCCGAGGGCGAAACGGTGCGACTTCGAGGCGTACTTGAGCAGCTTCCGGTTCGGGATCGCGGCCTCGGGGTCGAAATCCTTCACCTCGGCCCCGAAGGTCGTGGAAAAGCCGCTCGCGTCGAAGCTGGTGATGGGAGCGGCGCCACTCTTTCCGGAGAGCAGGGCCGACCAGGTCGTGTCCACATCGTTGCCGACGGGAGTCACAAGACCGAGTCCGGTCACGGCGATACGGCGTTGGTTGGGTTTAGCCATGGCAAATCAGGTGCTCCGCACGAACTCGAACTTCGCGCTGCTGTTGAGGCGCTTGCCCTTGCGGGTCGTCACGATAACACGGAGGAGGTCTTCGTCACGCGATTCCACCTCGGCTTTCAGGTCGAGGACCTCGCCCGGCGGCATGAAACTGCGAAGTTTGACGTCGCAGGCGGCCGACGCTTTCCAAGCCGTGTCGGGCTCGACTTCCTTCGCGAATCCCAGGGCGAAGCCAAGTTTCAGATTCATCAGGAGGGTCCCGGGGAAGACCGGATTCCTCGGGAAGTGGTCGCCGAAGAAGGCCGCGCTTTCCGGCACACGGAGGATGCCCTCGGCGCTCTCGCCGGGTGTTCCGCCGGCTTTCTCCGTGCCCATCGCCGGCACACCGCCGAAGGCGAAAGGCTCGGCTCCGGTCGTGGTGAGTCGTTCGTAACGAGCCCGCATCGCCGCCGGGTCGTCAAAATCGACCATCGGCACCATCGGCCCGAGGGTGTCGAGGAGCCGCACGACCGTCTCGCCGTTGACCTTGGCGAGCCCGTCGTAGCCCACCGCCTCGAGATCGGCTTTCACGAGGGTGGCCTCGAGCTCGAGGACATCGCCCGGCTTCACCGTGCCGGTAAACTCGACCCGGCCAGCGATCCCCGCGACCGGACGGACCTCGAAACCCGTCGCCGCCATCGAGGACCAGGCCGCGAGCTGCCCGATCGCCTCCGAGACGAGGGAAAGCGGGAATTCCGCGATCCCAGCGGGAATGGAATAGCGCCCGGAAATCTGTTTTCCGGTGTCGTCGGCCAGGATGCGGTCGACAAAAGAAAAGGCTCGAAAATGCTCGGACATTGCAGGGAAGCGGGCACTTTGGCACAGGGAGACGGGGGAGCAAGGGACAATCGGACGAGAGAAGAGGCTCGCTTTTTTGACGCCAAAGTTGGATTTTCCTGCCCAGGTGAAAATCAATCACAGTTCCCGGTCCACGATGAAACAGTCTCGCCCGCCTCTCCGCGTCCTCCTGGGCTGTCTCCTTGCGTTCACCGGCCTCGAAACCTCCCGCGCCCAGGCACCGGTTTCCGGGGAGCCCGGCCCTCTGAGAGTCGCGATCTTGAGCGGACGGGAAACCCAGGCCGAGGCCGATCTTCTCAGTACCCAACTTTCCGATCGGAAGGGCATGATCCTCCTGGAACGGGCCGACCTCTCGGCGATCGCGGCGGAGGGTTCCCTGATCTCGGGGAAACTTCCTGCTTTCCTTGAAAGCGCCGATGCATTGATCCTCGTTGAGGAAATTCAGGTCCATTCCGACTCCTACCTCGCCACCCGGATCGTCGGGCGGGACGACGGGACGGTCCATGCATCCGATCTGCGTGCCCGCGGGTCGTCCGCGCTCGAATGGGGCAACCTCTTGGCTCAAAAGCTGGATGAATACGCCAAGCGATCGAAAGGCGGAACGGAAGGCGTCCCGACGGTGGCGGTTCGCGCGATCCGCGAAGAATTCGTGGCGGCTCGATACCGGCACTTCACCAACCGGACTCTCGGGAAAACCCGAGCAGTATCATCACCCCGATCGGAAAATGTTCCCCGATCACATCAAGAACGAACCTCTTTTCCATTTTCCCGAAGTCTATTCGCTCCACCGGGGCCAAGACCAATACTGCTCGCACCCCGTGCTCCATTACAACGGAACGCGCCTGATCCTTCTCACCGGCCAAATCACCAAAGACGGAAGGCGGTTGATGTATGTCTGGAAGAGCGCGGAGCAAAAAACTCCGAAACGTTTCGCGCTGCGATTCTCCGGATTCGAGTGGATGGAAGATCTAAATGAGGAGGAGAAGGCCGATTGGAATCTGATTGCCCGCAACTCGATCCTGTCCATTTTCGAATGGCGGGACCGGCTCGTTTTCGAGTATCCCCGGGGATTTTTCCACCTCAGAATCGAAGAGTTCGAAGGCTATCTAAACCGGTGAACCTCTCCGATCACGGCTTCTCCGAAATCTTCCGCTGTTCGACAACGAATTCGGCCGGGAGCGCTTTCACCGCCCACTGGCAGTTGTCGAGATAGACGGTCCTGGTCACTCTCGTCGCAAAGGTCACCGGCATCGCGTCGTCCACAAAACGGCACTCCTCGAAGGTGCAATTCTCGAGCAGGCTGAGCACGCTCACCGGAATGACACACTTGCGGAAGTGCGTGCTTCTCACCATGGCCCAGTCCTGGCGGGCGACTTCCGAGGGTTCGTCCGTCGCGTCGTATTCGATCGAAGGAAACTCCACTCGCTCCACATGGCAGTTCACCATTTGCAGGCCGAACTGTTTTGAGTTCCACTTTTCCGTGAAGGAACCTTCGATCCGGCAATCTCGGAACTGCCAACGGGTCATGAATCGCCCCGAGAACCAGGGACCGCCTTTGCCCACTTTCACGTCCTTGAACTGGCACTTCTCAAAAAAGAGCCGGCTGCTGAGATCGCCGAGGAAGGTGAATCCGTCGAATTCCACCTCGCGTGCCACGAGCGTGGCCCTCCCCATGATCCATCGGGATTTCGCATCCACACCGCGAAAGACCGAGCCGGGCGAGAGAAGGATTTCCCGCCCCAGTTCAGCACCTTGATAGCGGGATCCCTCGATCCGGTAGTTGCCTTGCGGGAGGGTCACTTGGGGGGGCCATTTCTCGAGTTCGAAGAGATCCCCTTCGGCCGGCGCATGATTCATTTCGGGGATTGCCTCCAGCTTAGCCAGAGCCTCCGGATCCGCCGGCTTTGCCTGCGGTTGAGCCGCGGAATCGCCTTCGGTCCCGACGGTGCGTTGGATCCTTTCACCCTCCTTCTTCACCAACACCGCGGTCTCGATCTCTCCGGCCCGGGTCAGCTCGGTCTGAAGCGTTTCGAGTTGCTGGAGATAGGCCTGCATCAGCCGGACCACCTCTTCCTTTTCGCTACGGTCGATGGGATCGCGGGAGTCCGTGTAAAGCTTCCTCAGTCGGCTCAAGTCCGGAATTTCCTCCGTGCCCAGCGTCCCGGCGCTGGCAAACAACTCGCGCTCCTTTCGAACCTTGAGGAGAGCCTCGAGTTCCCCCTTTTCCTGCAAGCCCGACTCCAGCTTCTGAAGGGCTCCGACAAACTTGTCGCCGAGATCCGAGCGTTCCTTTTCGAACTTCGCCCGGATGTCCGAGGTGGCGGTCGCGAATTTGCCCTGCAGCTGTTCCCACTTCGCTGTCAATTCGCCTGCGCTTGCCACGGAGCCACCGTCGGCAAGAAGCGCGCAGAGCACGAAGGCCTGTGAGAAGCGTTGGAAGAAGGGAAGGATGTGACGAGTGAACTTCATCAACGAAGAGTCTGGACCAGCGTTCGTGGTCCGGTCAATCCGTTTCGGGCGCTTCTTCGCGGGGGATCAAATCAGGGCGGAAAATCTCCTGAGGGCGTCCTAGTTTGCAAAGACAAGATCGTCGCGCTCGGCGGATTCAATCGTCGGCAAGGACGAGATCCTGGCAAGGGATTCACCCAGAGAATCGAGATCCGCATCGGGAATCCCGACCAAGACCAGTCCGGGCTGTTGGAACCACTTTCGCACGGTAAATCCCGCCCCCTGGACCGCTGCCTCGATCGCCGGACGTCCGGTCCCACTGACGAACTGCACCATGAGATGGTCGCCGACCGCCATCGTCTGCCGCGCCAGGGTCCCGCTCTCTCCACTGAAGACCTCTTCCACGAAGACGAGCGGGTACTTCATCTCCGTTTCCAGGAGTCGATGAACCCGTATGCTCCCATCGGGATGGCGGAAGACTCTCACCTCGCGCTCCTCGAACTTCCCGAGCTTCTCGAGTTGTCCCGTTTTTACCGGATACTTGAAGTCGGCGGGATCGACCCGGGAAGGGTTCGTCGCCGCGCCACTGCCGGGATTCGGCGTGAGCGTGATTGGTCCTGGCGCCGTCCCCGGACCAGCAACCAGTGAGGCGTCGCCGGAGGTCTGCCCCTCCGGTCCTCCCGCGAGGCCGGAACTTTCCATGGGCGAAGGGGGCACTGCGGGACTTTTTTCCACGATCAACCCTCTCATGATCCAGATCATCATGATCAAAAGCAGTACTAGCGCCAGGGCCGCGACGGTTTTGGGGCGGTGACGACTCATGATCCGCCACCTCACTTCTTGAACCGGGCCTCAACCCGCACCGTGTCCCACACGCCCGGTCGCTCGGTCGCCCCTCCCCGCACCCAATAGAGATACTTGAGGGATTTCGAACCCTTGCGTTTGGCCGCAGGGCTCGGGGACAGAGTGGTCTGGACCGAGATCGATCCACCACCCTCGGAAAGAGTCAGGAAGGAGCGGCCCGTTGCCACCTTGGCGGTAAGGTTCTGGCGCTCCGGAGCCACCTGCATCTGGGTGACGCGGAACAGGCGGTTCGCCCCCGGCGCGGCAAGCAACCCGCTGGCACCGACATTCCCGCGATTGGTGACCTGATAAAAGAACGCGGCCGAACGCATTTTCGAAGAGTCGATGCCAATCGATTGCCTGAGACCGGAAGGATCGAACATCCCGTTTCCAGACAGCTTCGACAGGCTTTTCCCCACCGCAAGATCAACCTCCGTGAAGAGCGCCTCCGCATTGATCGCCGACGAGTGACTGGAGTATTCCCCACCGCCAACCGAGGCAAATGCCCTCACCGAATACACATAGGTGACCCCGTTCGCGACCGAATCGTCTTCGAATTCCGCAATCTCGGATACTCCGACGAGATCAAGGCCGGGCTGGCCCGGGATGGATCGGAAGACATGGTAACTATTCGCACCTTCCACCGCGTTCCACGTGAGCCGGACCCGGCCGTGCTCCTCCGTCGACGCGGTGAGCCCGGTCGGTTTGGGAAGAGGGGTCCGCAGGTAACCAAGCGCGGGACCACCTGGAGCACTTTCTGCGTCCGCGGAATGCACCACCACCCAGTAGTAATAATTTCGGTAATTCGAAGCGTTTCGATCCACGAACTGGGTCGTGGGCCCGCTCCAAATCGATGCAGCGGACGAAAACTCCGGCGAAGTTCCCCGATACAGAGAATATCCGGTAGCCGATGACACCGAAGCCCAGGAAACGGGGATCTCCAGACTGCTGCCACCTTCCGAGGCGGTGAAGGAAGCCGGAGCAGGCGGAGCCGGGAGCTTGAGACGACCCGTCACGGGTCCGGCGGCGGTCCCATCCCCTCCCGGGCCATTCGCGAGCAACCAGTAGAAATAAGTCGTCCCGGCGGACACCGACAGGTCATCGCGGGAGATACCGGTGATTCCGGACGCAATCACCAGCGATGACGAGATGGAGCTGCTCGTCCCCCGACGGAGCGTGTAGCTGGTGGCATTGGCGACGGGGTTCCAGCTGACAACGACTTTGTTGTCATGAACGCCCATGGTGGCACTCAGTCCGGTCGGGGCTCCCGTTGCCGGATGAGCAACGGTGATGGTCGCCCCGAGCGAGTTGACGCCTCCGAAGGAATTGCTCACCCGCACCCAGAACCGGCGTACCCCGACAGTTTGCAGATCGGAAACGAGTAGATTGCGGGTCCCTCCGCCGATGGGATTCGTGGTGACACCGGGAAGCCCTTCATACCATTGATACCCCAGGTCTTGCCCGCTCGCGACCACGCTGAGAATCGCGGTTTCGCCCAAGAACCGGGAGAGAGACTGGGGTTGCGTCGTGATGGTGGGAGTCGAGGGCACCGTATTCGAAACGACGAGCGTGAACGGCAATTCCGTGACCGGATTGGCCGCGTTGTTCGTGAGGAATCGAAGCGTCTGGAAGTAACTTCCGAGGGCGAGACCACTTGAATGGAGGTTGAGCCTCACCACGGAATCCGCACCAGGTTGGACTGTTCCGCTGGGAGTCGGAATCGTCAGCCAAGGGGCTGGGGCCGTCTCCAAGGCATTCGCGACATTCAACCGGCGGCCATTCGGGACCTTGCTCACGAGGGCGGGAATCCGGTCGGCAGAATCGATCAGGCGGTTCCGGAGCTCCATCCAGCCCGCCCCCGGACTCTGCGCGAGAATCAGCACCGCGGCTCCGGAAACATGCGGTGTCGCCATGGAGGTGCCGGAGAGCGTGCGGTAGCGGGCTCCTGGATAGGTGCTCAAGATTCCTTCGCCAGGTGCGGCGAGATCCACCGTGGAGAGACCGTAGTTGGAGAAGTACGCCAACGAGTCGGAGGAGTTGCTCGCCGCGACTGAGAGAATATTGGCATTGTCGTAGTTGGAAGGATAATGCGCCAGGTAGTCGTTGTTGGTCCCATCGTTGCCGGCGGCCGCGATGAAAAGGCTGTTGCCGGTGGCGGCACGCTGAATGGCCGAACGGAGGGACGAGCTATATCCTCCCCCACCCCAACTGTTGTTCGAGAGGCGCGCCCCCATTCTGGTCGCGTAGTCCACCGCCTCGATCGCATCCGAGGTGTAGCCGCTCCCGGAATCACTGAGAAACTTCACCGGAATGATCGCAGCCGACCACGCCACTCCGGAGACACCGATGCCATTGCTTCCCTTGGCGGCGATGGTGCCGGCCACGTGGGTGCCGTGTCCCTGGATGTCGCTCGGAAGGTTGTCATTGTAGGCGAAGTCCCAACCCCGCACATCGTCCACAAATCCGTTTCCATCATCATCGATGCCGTTCCCGCTGATCTCGCCCGGATTGTTCCAGATGTTCGCGGCGAGGTCCGGATGCCCCACATCCACGCCCGTGTCGATCACCGCGACTTTCACGGAAGAGCTTCCAGTCGTGGCCGACCAGGCAAGGAACGAATCGATGCCCCCGAGATTCGCCTGAGGGGCACGATGTCCCCACAACTGCCCCAGCGAAGCGTCGTTGGGCACGACCGGCGGCCCGGTAAGCTCCCCGCCGTCCGACCCCTCGGGCTCGAGGGACCAATTGAGAGGATTTGCACCGTTGTTGGTGATCGTGAACTCGGTGTAGGAGTTCGTATTGGGCGTGATGGTTTCCTCGAAGACCTGGCGACTCAGCCGGAAGGTCTCGCCCGAGACGGCGACACCTGAAACGGGAATCGTGCGCGGGAGACCCGGCGCATTGGATGCCACCGTGATCGATCCCGTGTAGGTGCCCGGTGCCGTGGGCGAAAACAACACTTGGAGAATGAGCGTGTCGGAAGGCTGGATCGCCACGGGAAAATCTCCGAGGACGGTGAATGCGGGATGGGATGAAAGGATCGACGACACGTTCAGAACCGAATCACCGCCGTTGGTCAATCTCAGGGTCTTCACCGAGCTGGCAGCGGTCTCGGTCGAGTCAAAGGAGAGGGAGGCGGGAGAAGCGGTGAGTTCGGGACCACCGGGACCCGCGCCACTCGTGATGCCGTATCCATGGATCTTCAGGTTGTCGATGGCGGCCATCGCGGTGCCATCCGATGAATCGCTGAAATGGACGCGCACGTCGCGAAGGTCCAGGTTCCCGAACCCGTTCGGCCCCTCGTAAATCCGGCTTCCGTTCTTCAACACCTCGATACGGTCGTTCACCATGTCGAGGCGCACACCAATCCGAACGACTTCGTTCAAGGCATAGGTGCCGATATTACCGCCCCCGGATGCCCCACTCATCCACAGATTGATTTTGTTGTCGCTCTTGAAGTCGAGTCGGTGGACGCCGGCTCCGTCAAAATGGATGGCAAAACTGTCGCTGTAAATGTTCGGGCCGTGGGCTCCGACCATCACGTCACATTCGAAGAAATAGGACTCGGCGAGACGCGAGATTCCAATCCGGAATTGCTCGTAGGTGACCCCTGGTTGCACCGGGGTTCCATTTCCAAGTTTCAGCTCGAGCGGCCGGTCGGTCATCGACCCAATTGATTGCCGGACAATCGGATCACCGAAATTGATGCTTTTCGGTGCATAGGATCCCCCCAGCCCCGTCGACGCATTCACGAGGTGAGGCCAGTCATTCCAATCGATATCGTAGAGCAAGGGCAAGGTGGGGGCTGCCGGCGGAAGGACTTCCTGACCGAGGACAACCACCCGGAGGTTGTCGATGTGACATCCGGAATTCAACGTCACGACGACACGACTCAAATTTCGAAAGGTCGACGGAAGAGTGATCGTTTGGAAATCCTGCAGAGGCCCGCTTCCGTCGTAGATCCCGTCGGAGAAGAGGCTGTGCGTCACCGTCCCGCCACCCGCCAGGTGTCCGACAAACTGAATCGAAACCGGATTCGAGACGACACTGGAGTATTCCGACACATCGAGGGAGACGAGATCAAAGGGGAGGTCCTGCGAATGTTTGATTTCGAAGGGACTCTGGCTCCCCAGAATCCGCGCGTAGGTCGTTCCATTGTCCGGCCATCCGGTACCGGTCGTTTCATCCTGTAGATACAATCCGCTCTGGGAAGGTCGGAGCCGCATGAACTGAATATCCAGATACGGAGCATAGCTGCCTTCGCCTCCGAGAAAGCTCGGACGATCAAAGGTGATGACCCGCTCGGCGTCCGAGACCTGGATGTCTCCCTCCTCCCACGACTGGCCGCTGGCTTCGGGATTGAGCAGATAGGGAGCGAGCTCACCATGCAGTTGAAGGTCATCGAACCAGACCAACCCGGTATCCGGATCCCGGTAACTCGGGAGCGTTTGCGCAAGTGCCAGTGGAGAGCACACACAGGCAAGCAATCCAATTGCTACTGGAGAGTAAAGAATACGGTGCCCCATTTGGAAAAAATGCCCGATCCCGCCCGAAAAACCAAGCAAAATGATGCTGATTCGCACCAACCCGGGGGAGTTTCCGCCCCCCATTCCACTCATTTCAGGTGAGGAGTGGGGCTCGACGCTGCGTCGACTCGACCCTCAAGCCCCCTTCTGCTCACGAATGACCATCTTGCAGAAGGTCTCGGTCGTGAAGAGTTTGGGGATCTCGGCGGCCTTGAGGGGCGTCTTGATGCGATCGGCGGGCACCTCGGAGAGGTAGGCGCGGATCTTCGAGACACCGGCGTCGGTGACGATGCCGCCCTGCTCGAATTCTTCCTCGCTCAGTTCGCCGCGGGCTTCCTCCATGGCCTTGCCACGGGGGATCTTCACCTTGAACTCGCGCTCAAGGCGGAAAACGATGTCGAGGAAGTCGATCGACTCGGCGTCGAGGTCGTTGATGAGGGAGGAATCGGGCTTCACGTCCTCTTCGTCGCAGCCGAGGGCGTCTGCGATGATTTCCGCCACCTTGGGATAGATGGCCATGATTTCCTCTTTGGTGATGTCTGCGTTGCTCATGTGTCTTACATTTTAAAGCCGCCGTCCACGCTCAGGACCTGCCCGGTGATGTAACCGGAAAGGTCGGAACTCAGGAACCACACCGCCTCGGCGATTTCGGCGGGCTGACCATAGCGCTTCAGGACGATATTGGAAAGAATTTCATCACCTCCGAGACTGCGGACCTCGGCGGACATGTCGGTTTCGATCACACCGGGTGCGACGGCGTTGACGCGGAGGCCGCGGCGTCCCACCTCGACGGCGAGGGATTGGGTGAAGGAATTGATCGCGCCCTTGCTCGCCGCGTAGTTCGTCTGGCCCCGCCCACCCTTGGTTGCGGAGACGGAGCTGAGATTGACGATGCGCCCGTAACGCTTCGACATCATGTGGGGGACGACGGCGCGGCAGAAGTGGAAAACGCCCTCGATGTTTGTCTCGAAGACAGCCTTGAGGTCGTCGTCCTCGAGCATGGGGAGGAGCTTGTCGCGGATCACGCCCGCGTTGTTGACGAGCACGTCGATGCGTCCGGTCCGCTCGACGATCGTCTCGATAGCGGCGTTGACTGCGGCGCTGTCGCGGCCATCGACCTTCACCGCGGTGATTTGGAGACCGGGATTTTCCGACACGACCGCGTTCGCCGCCGCCTCGTTGCCGAGGTAGGTGAAGGTCACGTCCATGCCCGCCTTGGCGAGACGCTCGACGATGGACCGCCCGATGCCGCGGCTGCCACCGGTAACGAGCGCGAAGCGACCGGAGAGGCCATCCTGGATCTGGAAAGGGGTCGCGCTCATCCGGAAATGGCGTAGCCGCCGTCAACAAAGAGGGTGTGGCCGGTGATCATGCCGGCCTCGGGAAGGCAGAGGAGGTAAACCGCGTCTGCGACCTGCTCGGGCGACAGGGTCGGTCCGAGCGGGGTGCGCACCTTGTATTCGTCAAGCAGGTGCTCGCGGTTGGGGAAATGCTTGAGGGCGTCGGTATCGACGACGCCGGCGCTGACGCAATTGACGCGGATCCCTTGCGGTCCGAGCTCCTGGGCGAGACCGCGGGCGAGAGCCTCAAGGGCGGCCTTCGAGGCGCCGATGAAGGTGTAATTCGGGATGGCCCTCTCCGAGCCGAGGCTGGTCAGGCCGATGATCGATCCGCCCGCGCTCATCATTGGCACCGCATTCTGCGCCAAGGTGTTGAGCGCGAGGGCGTTCGTCTCCATGCAGCGGCGGAAATGCTTCAGGGTCATTTCCAAGGCCGGTTTCAGGACGCCGAGAGCGGCGTTGCTGACGACCAGATCGACCCGGTCGAAGTGCTTCTTGAATTCGGCGAAGGCCTCGCCCACGCTGTCGGGCTGGCTCACGTCCGCCTGCACCGCGAGGGCCTTGCGTCCCATCCCGCGGATGAGCTCACAGACGGCTTCGGCCTCCTCATGGCTGTTGTAATAAAGAATCGCCACGTCCGCGCCCGCCGAAGCCAGTTTCAGGGCCGTGGCACGACCGATCCCCCGGGATCCCCCGGAAATAAAGGCGACTTTGCCAGCGAGCGGTTCAGACATTGGAATTTCAGTAAAAACAAGAAACGCGATTTCCGGGAAGGAAACCCGAAAACCGCGGGAGCCGCCAACTTATAGCGAGGCGTGGCGCGGCGTCAAGGCTGGGAGGCGTCCGGAAATAGCAGGGTTCGTGCCCTCGGCGGCACAGCCAGTCCTCAGGATCCGGGCAGATAGTCCTGGGAAATCTCCCCGATCCGGTCCGGCCTCCGACCTTCGTCCCATTTTCAAGTCTTCCATTCCCGTGCAGACTGGCATCAGAACGTTCCCCGCGATGACCACCGACTCCTCCCTCAAAACTCTCCTCGTCATCGAGGATCAGGCCACCCTGCGGGCGAATCTCGCCCTGCTCCTCGAACTGGAAGGATATCGCGTCCTCACTGCGGCCGATGGCCGCCAAGGGCTCGAATCGGCCCGGCACGAGCAACCCGACCTCATCCTCTGCGATCAAATGATGCCCGTCCTCGACGGTCGTGGCGTGCTTTCCGCCCTGCGGGGAGACCGGGCCTTTGACCACACGCCCTTTCTCTTTCTCAGTGCCTTCGGGGAGGATCGCGACCTCAAGGAAGCCCGCCAGCTCGGGGCCGATGCCTACCTGACGAAACCGGTCGTGCGCGAAGACCTCGTCAAGGCGGTGCGGCACTGGCTCGCCACGGGACGTCAGGGGCTTTCCATCCAGAACGACCAGCCCCCCGCCGAGGCTGCTTCAGCCCCGGTGGCGGGAAGTCTCCGCGAATCGCTCGCCGTTCTCTTGACCGGCACCGAGATCCTGCACCACCACGGCGAATCGCTCACCGCCGCCGAACGGCTCGCACAGCGCGATGCCATGCTTGCCGCCGCCGAACGGCTCGCACAGCGCGATGCCATGCTTGCCGCCGTCGGTCGCCTCGCCACCGCCCTCAAGGAAAAAAGCGATTCGACCGCAGGGGCCGATTTCTGAGTCGCCACGGGTCCACCCCTGTGTAAAATCCGATCTCCATGCGCCAGCTCGCCCTTTTTGCTCTCGTGACCGCACTCCTTTCCGGAGTGTGGCTTTCGGCGCAGGACTCACCCCCGCCCGGAGCGATTCCGCATGAAACGGTGGCCTCGATCCGGGCGCTCGATGCCAAACGGCTCGAGGCCGGCGAACCGGTCGCGATCCAGGGCACCGTCGTCTTTGCCGCAGAGAGCGGATTCACGGTGCATGACGGTGAATTCGGCATTCAGGTCGCGCACGCTCCCGCCGTTCCAGTGCCGCCCGTGGGAGCGCTCGTGGTGATCCGGGGAAAGACGGGAACGCAGCGACCCGGCGGCCATCTTTATCCTCTCATCGTTGCGGCCGAGGTCGTGCAGGAAAATCTCGGTGCTCCACCGATGCCCATCGAAACGTCGCTGAGCGATCTCGCCGCCTTCCGCCATTGGGATCAGTTCGTCGTCGTCGAGGGCCTCGTGATTGATCATTCCTGGAGTGACGAGGTCCACCACCTCCTCCTCGGCGCCCCTGACGGCTGGGCCGTGATCCACGTCGAGAATTCCCCGAGGGAGAAATTCCGGCCCGACCTCATCGGTGCCCGCATCCGCGCCCGTGGTGTCAACCAAGGCTTCGATCACAGCCCGATGAACGCCATGAGGGTGACCATGCCCGAGCATTACCTGATCGAGGAACTGGGTACGGTCGATCCCTTTTCCCTGCCGGCCACCTCCATCGAAACGATCTCCAAGGCCGGGGCGGGCGCGCAGCCGCTCGTGAAAATACAAGGGACCGTGCTTCACGTTTCTCCGCAAAACCATCTCTACGTCCGCGAGGCCGACGGTCTCGCCTGCCGCGTCTCCATCTTCACCCCGCTCGAGAAGCCCGATGCCGCGAGCGGCCTCGCCTCTCCCGTCTCGCCTTTTCCCGGTGTCTCGGTCGGTGACGAGATCGAGGCCGTCGGGGTCGTCGCCGACACCGGAAAAGACGTGGGACTGCGATTCTGCCAGGTCCGCGTCGTTTCCCCGCCCAAGGGCGATGATCCCCCGGTGCCCGCGACGATTGCGGACGTCCACGAGGGAAAGGTCACCAACCAGATCGTCATCCTCCACGGACGCCTCCTCGAAAAGCAGCAGAGCGATCTCGGAGCCGGCCGGATCCGCACCACCCTGATCCTGGAAGAGGATTCCAAACTGCTGCCGAGCCACTACGACTCGACCGAATCCGACCCCTTTCACAGCTTCCGGAAGAACGACCTCATCGAGGCCACCGGACTGATTCCCGGTGGTCCGAATCGCGCCGCCGCCTCCCTGCTGATCCGGTCGAAGAGCGATGTCATCACCCACGGTCTTTCTCCCGGGATCTACTACCGCCGTCTCTGGCTTTGGGGAGGCATCACTCTTGCCAGTCTCCTCATTCTCTCCCTCTGGATCGTCTCCCTGCGTCGCGCCCTCGTCCGGGCCGAAAAAGCCGAAAACGAGTTCCGCGAACTCAATGCCACCCTCGAGGACCGCGTCCGGGACCGCACCGCCGACCTCGAGACCGCCAAAACCGAACTCGACCGCGCCCTCGGGCAGGAACGCGAACTCGGCATGCTGAAAAGCCGCTTCGTCGCGATGGTCTCGCACGAGTTCCGCACGCCCCTCGGCATGACCATGAGCGCCCTCGAGCTGCTGCGCCACCACCGCGCTCGACTTTCCGACGAAAAGCAGGGTGACCTCCTCGACGACATTTTCTCCGCGACCCTGCGGATGTCTGGCTTGATGGAGCAGATTCTCATCCTCGGCCGCGCCGACGCCGGCAAGCTGAACCTCCGTCCCGTCCCGCTCGATCTGCCGGCCCTCGTCCGCCAGATCGCCGAAGAGACCCTTTCCTCGACCCTGCGGGAGAAACCCATCCTCTTCGATTTCTCCGGAGACCTCTCCCCCGTCTCGCTCGATGAAAGCCTCACCCGCCTGATTCTCGGGAATCTCCTCACCAATGCCGTGAAATACTCGCCTGAATCCGGAACAGTCCGCGTCCACGCCCGGCGCGAGGGAGACCAGGTCCACCTCGAGGTCGGCGACGAGGGCATCGGCATCCCCGTCGAGGACCAGGCGCACCTCTTCGAAGCCTTCCACCGCGCCTCGAACGTCGGCGAGACCTCCGGCACCGGACTCGGCCTCCTCCTCGTGAAACGATGTGTCGAGATCCACCTCGGCACGATCGATTTCGAATCCACCGTCGGGCGGGGCACGACCTTCCGCATCACCCTGCCGGTCGATGTGGCTTGAGGCACTCAGTTGCCCCGCGCCGGAGCCTTCGTCGACCCCGGCTCCGTCGCCCCCCGGTCGATCCGGGCCGCCGCCGCTCCTTCGAGCATCTTCGTCGTGATCAGGCCGTAGAATTCCGTCCAGGCCGCCCGGGTCGCGGGGGTGAAATCATCGCCCAGCACCTCGGCGAGCATGTCGAGGAGGGCCGCGCCCACCACCGCGTAGTGGGCGTCCTCCGTCCCGTAGTCGAGATGGCGGGCCCCGAGGCCACGCAGATCTCCTTCCATGCTCTCGGGCCGGTCCGTCAGGCTCACCGCGAGCGCGATCATCTCCATCAGCATCGTCGCCTGCGATTCGATGTCGTCCTTGAAGAGCGGACGCACCTGCGGAGCCAGCTCGAAAAGCCGTCGGTAAAATGCCAAGGCCCCGATCTGTGCATGGGGCTCGACTTTGGCGAAAGAGCGCCTCAGCAGGTGGATTTGATCGGGTGTCATCAAGAGAGATTACGAAATCAAAGCTGCATCTGCCATCCGCCTTTAGTCCTAGATCAAAAAAAAATCGACATCGGATCGCGCGATTTGCAAAGTGCACACTACCCGACCTCCCGCTCTCGCCTATAATCCGGTCCCATGCCCACAAAGAAAAAGATCCTCATCATCGAAGACCAGGCCACGATGCGGCGGAATCTCGCCCTGCTTCTGGAAATGGAAGGCTTCGAAGTCGTCACCGCCGAGAATGGCGTCGTCGGTCTCGAGGCGGCCCGTCGCGAGCGACCTGACGTCATCCTTTGTGACGTGATGATGCCCGAGATGGACGGCTACGCAGTCCTCCAGACCCTGAGACAGGATCCCGACTTCGCCGCGACCCCGTTCCTCTTTCTCACCGCCAAGGGAGAAAAATCCGACATCCGCGTGGGGATGAATTTCGGCGCCGACGACTACCTCACCAAACCCATCGTGCGCGAGGACCTTCTCTGCGCGATCGAGGCACGTCTCTCCCGTCAGGAGGCACAGGAGGCGCACTTTCGCGAAGCCGGCGGCCAAGCCATCTCAGGGTCCGGACTACCCGACTTTTCCTCGCCCGCCCCGCTCCAGTCCGAGCTCGGGCTCACCGCCCGCGAAGCCGAAGTCCTCCTCTGGGTCGCCCAAGGCAAAAGCAACGGCGACGTCTCCGCCATCCTCGGCTGCAGCGAAAAGACCGTGAAACAGCATCTCGGTAGTATCTTCGAAAAACTCGGCGTCGAAAACCGCACCTCCGCCTCCCTCGTCGCCGTCGAGACCCTCGCGCGGCATGCCTCCCGCTGAGCCGCGCCTCCGACCTTCGTCCCATAGCGGACACGCGGATTCGACTGTAGAGGGTATCGCATGACACCCGACCCTGTCGTTACCGACCCTGACGACTCCGCCGCCCCTTCCGAAACGCCGCGCTCTCCCGGCTCCCTCCGCCTCGCGGGAGTCTTCGCGATCTTTTTCCTCCTCGGCAGCGCCGGACTTGTCCCCGTCGTCTGGCAGGCGATCAAGGATTATCGCGTCGCCAAGGTCTACGTCGAGAGCGAAGCCGAGATCATTCAATACATCCCCATCAATTCCGGCTACGACACCCGCCCCGGCAAGCGGGTCGACCGCTCGACGAGGCCCTCCTACGTCTTTCGTTTCAATACCAAGGAAGGCCAGACCATCACCACGCGCGGCTACGATGCCTACGGCGGTCGCGAAGCTCCCTCCTCGGAGTGGAACCTGATCAGCACCGGTGATCGCCTCCCCTGCTGGTACGATCCCGCCTCGCCGAAAAAAGCCGTCCTTTCGCGGCGCTTCAATCCACACTTCTACTGGCTCCTCGCCTGGCCTCTCGGCATCATGGGCTTCACCGGCCTCCTCCTCCGCGAGAGTTTCCGCCGCGCCGTACCGCCGACCTTGAAGGGCGTCGAAAAAGGCCGTCGCCTCGCCTGGCGTCTTCCCACCGTCGCCTCCCAGCGCGCCATGACCGGATGCCTCGGCGTCTTCATGGTCGTGGGCGCCCTCTTCACCGCCGGGTTCACCCTCGCCGCCTTGGATTACAAGGACGAGGTCTACCGGTACCGTTTCATCAGCAACTTGCTTGGCTTCAACATGAACGGCTGGTACTGGGTCGCCTTCGCCGCGGCCGTCGTCACCCTTGTGTTTGTCTGGGCTTTCCTCGTCAATCTCCGTTGGGTCGCCCTGCCCGAACCCGTCGTCGAGGTGAATGCCTCGAAACTCCGTCCCGGCGACTCGACCCCGCTCTACGTGAGGCAGGAAGGACCGCTCAAGGCCCTGACCTACACCATTTCGCTCGTCTGCGAGATCAACGGCATCCCCGGCAAGTCGCCCGCACGGAAGGAAGTGCTCGTCGAACGGAAAGACCTCCGCATCGGCAACGGCCGCGAGGGGGAATCCACCGAGTTCTCCCTCGAACTGGAGATCCCCCGCGATGCGAAACGCACCTGCAAATCGGTGCCGATGAAAAAATCGGGACAGAATTTCGGCGGTGGCTCCGCCGACCTCGTTTCCTGGTTCATCCGCATCGAGCGACAGGTTTCCGCCAAAACCTTCCTGACGAGCGATTACGAAATCCTCGTCGGCACCGAGGCGGCCTGACAAAACACCCACTCCCGTCATGAAAAGCCGGAAACGCTTTCTGATTCTCCTCGTGGGCGGCTCCATCGCCTTCGGTCTCGCCGTGATCCTCGTCTCCCTCCTCGCCAATCAGAAACGATGGGATCGCGAGACCGCCTTCGCCGCCGCGAACTACGATGGCGAAGCCCTTCTCGCCACCCTCGCCGGACCTCCGGTGGAGGCCCTCGACTACCCTGAGGTCGAACGCGGCCCCCTCGCCCCCGATCTTTCCAACGCGGACCAGGCCTGGGTCATCTGGACGCAGGCCTTTTCGGCGAAGGACGGCTTGCCCGCCTTCGTTGCCTGGCACCGGGGAAAACTCCCCGCGGACGAGTGGACCCTGACGGAGGAAAATCCTGACAAAGCCACCTTCACCAAAGGCGAATGGACCCTTATCCTCGTCCACGATCCCCAGGCCGATCCACCCTGCCTCCATCGCGAGATTCGCTGGACCCGCGATCCCTCGATCCTTTGAATCCACACCCATGAACCGTCGCCTCACCCTCCGCTCCTTCGCCGGATTGATCCTCATCGCCGTGATCGGCATCGGGCTGCTCGTCTTTCAAAGGCAACACATCAAAAAACACCTGCCGCTCATCGCCGCCGAATTCGCCGTCGCCGAAAAAGAGGGGCCCGGGATCCTCACCACGATCGGACTTCCGGAGGGCGCGACACCCTACGATGACGGGCTCAAGACTTTTCCCGGCGAGGGACGCGAGAGCATGTGGCGCGGCGCCAAGCTGCGGATCCGCTGGGAACGCACCTGGGTGCTGCCCGGCAATCACGACGACACCGACGCCTGGTTCACGGACCGTCTCGGAGAACTGGGTTGGAAGCCCTTCACCATCGGAGTGCCGAGCAGCGTCGAGAAATTGTTCTGGAAAGACAAGTGGCTCATCACGATCCAGCGCCGCGCCGATTTCTCCACCGACCAAAATCCCACCGTCCGGAAAACCGTGATGCTCGACTGGGATTACTGGCACGATCTGGGGAGGTGACCTCTCCCCCCCAAAAAACAAAAACCCCGGGGTCTTGCGACCACCGGGGTGTTTGGAAGGGTTTCCCGCCTGTGCCGTCTCCCGATCGTGAGGCTCACGTTCCCGTAACTCAACAGGTTGGGGGCCGCTCATCGACTTTTGCCTTCCAGCGAAGGCCTGACAGCCGAAGATTTGCTAAGCCCTCAGTAACGTATCAACGGTCCGGGCCTGTAATAGATGGGTAAAGGTCGAACACTGCAGGAAAAATCAAAAATGGGGTGTGGGTTGGATCGTGCTTACCTGAATTCTACGTGGAAGGTCTTCTTGAGGGAATCCAAAAGTTTTCCGTGGACCGCTTCCACCTCTGCCGCCTCAAGAGTTTTTTCCGGAGCACGGTAGAGAAGGGAATACGCCAGCGACTTCTTGTCAGGCGCAAGTTTCGCGCCAGTCGGATCGGTGAAGACGTCGAAAAGTTCCGCCGAGATCAAAAGCGACTCCTCGTAGCTCTCGAAGAAGGCCGCGAGATCGCCCGCGGGCAGGTCGCCGGGCACGAGCATCGCGACGTCGCGCGAGCTGCCGGGGAATTTCGGGAGATCGGCGTGGCGGATCTCGGTCTTCACCGCGGCCATCAGCTTCTTCAGATTCAGCTCGGCCACGAGCACCGGAGCATCGAGGTCGAGCTCGCGCGCCCGAGCCGGAGGCACGATCCCCGCCATCCCGATTTTCACCGCCTTCTTGCCCGTTCCGATCTCGACGGAGCAGGCGCAGAGCAGCTTGCCGTCGCTGACGGGCGCGAAATTCAATCCCTCCGGACAGATCGCCTCGAGCACGGCTCGGAGGTCGTGCAGGTCGAGATCCTTCGGTTTGCTGTCCGTCCAGCTCCGCACGGCCCGGGCCCCGGTCATCAGCAGGGCGAGGTGTTCGTGCTCGATCTCCTCCCCCTTGGGCGACGCGACAAAGACGCGTCCCGCTTCGAAGAGGCGCAGGTCGGAGCGACCGAAGTGCTCGTTGCGCGAAGCCGAGGCGAGGAGTCCGGGAACGATCCCAGGACGGAGGTAATCCTGCTCGTCGTTGAGCGGGTTTTTCAAGCGCACCGGGCTCATGCCGCGATGACTCGTTGCGAGATCATCTTCAAGCTGCGCGCCCGAGATCAGCTTTAGGTTGCGCGCCTCGTGGAATCCGAGACTGGCAAGACGATCTTGAAGCGATCGGAGGAAATCATAGGCCTCGTCCGCCTTCGAAGCCGGCGAGAAGGTCGCCTTTGTCGTGGAGGGTATGCCCTCGAGGCCGTGGACACGCGCCACTTCCTCGACGAGGTCGATGGGACGCAAGAGATCGAGACGGAAACTCGGGATCTTCCAGGCCCCGTACTCCTTCTCTAATCCCAACGAAGCCAGAATTCCGTCAATCGTCGCATCCGGAATCTCCGCCCCGATGATGCGGCGGCAGTAGTCGTTGTCGAGCGCGACCGGCTTCGGGCCCTCGCCCGCACCACCGGCGACGAGCAACTCCGCATCGGCCTTGCCGCCCGCGAGATCGAGGATCAGCTTGGTCGCGAATTCCGAAACGCCCGCGACCTGCAGCGGATCGACGCCACGCTCGAAGCGGTAGCTCGAATCGGAATGCAGACCGAGGCGGCGTCCCGTGCGGCGCACCGACTGGGGATTGAAATAAGCCGCTTCGAGAAGCACATCGGTCGTCGTCTCCGTCACGCCGCAGTCTTCGCCGCCCATCACCCCGCCGATCGCGACGGCTTTCTTCGCATCCGCGATGACGAGATCTTCGGCGAGGAGCGCGTATTCCTTTTCATCGAGGGCGAGGAAGGTCTCCCCTTCCGCCGCCTGACGCACGACGATGCCGCCCTCGAGTTTGGCGAGGTCGAAGACATGGAGCGGCTGGCCCGTCTCCATCAGCACATAGTTCGTGATGTCGACGAGGTTGTTGATGGGACGCAGGCCGATCGAGGTGAGCTTCTGCTTCAGCCAGGCCGGCGACTCGGTCACTTTCACGCCGCGGATGATGCGGGCGGTGTAATACGGGCAGACTTCTGACTCGAGCCGGACCTCGTCCGCCTTCGCGGCGCGGGTCGGCGTGTTGGTCTCGCCGAAATGGGAGCGTCCCTTCAGCGGCTTCTTCGCCAAGGCCGCGAGCTCCCGCGCGACGCCGAGGTGGCTCAGGCAATCGGGACGGTTCGGCGTGATCTCGAGTTCGAAGACCGCCGGATACACCTCCGCCATCGGCGTGCCGGGCTTCAGATCGGGGGAAAGGATCAACAATCCATCGGCGTCGGCGGCGAGTCCGAGTTCCTTCGCAGAGCACATCATCCCGAGCGAGTCGACCCCGCGCAGCTTGCCTTCCTTGATCTCGAAGGTCTTGCCCTCGCCCGCGTCGAGGACGCAGCCGGGCAGGGCCAGCGGCACCTTGTCGCCGACCTGGTAATTCTTCGCCCCGCAGACGATCTGGCGCGGTTTGCCCGAGCCGTCATCGACCTGACAAACCGACAATTTTTCCGCGTCGGGATGTTTCTCCGAGGAGAGGATCTGCGCGACGACGAGGTGGTTTGGCAACGATTCGATCCCCTCGACCTCGATCCCCGCGAAGGTGAGCAACTCGTCGAGCTGCTGGATCGAGTATTCCGAGAAATCGACGTGGTCGCCGAGCCATTGGAGGGAAACGTTCATAGCGGGACGGGCCGAAGGCCCGGTAAAAGGTGGGAAAGTAAAAGGTAAAAGGTCCGGAACGGTGGATTCGTGGGCGGAGGATTTGCGTTTATTCGCGGGTATTTGCGGTCATTCGCGTTGAATGCCGTTCACCGAAACTGCTGCAAAAACCGCACGTCGTTTTCGATCAGCAATCTCAAATCCGGAATGCCATACATGATCATCGCCAGACGATCGAGACCCATGCCGAAGGCGAAGCCGGTCACTTTCTCAGGATCGTAGGCGGTATCGCCGCGCTTCCGTCCGACCTCGGCGAAGACCGCGGGATCGACCATGCCGCAGCCGGCGATCTCGATCCACTTCGCGGCGCGACCGGCGGCATGGAGCTTGATGTCGACCTCGAAACTCGGCTCGGTGAAGGGGAAGAAATGCGGGCGGAAACGGAACTCGGTCGTCGCCCCGAAGATCTCGCGGAAGAAGTACTCGAGCGTGCCTTTCAGATCCGCGAGAGTGACCCGTTGATCCACGTAGAGCCCCTCGAGCTGGTGGAAGGCGCTGAGGTGGGTCGCGTCGATCTCGTCGCGTCGGAAGGCGCTGCCCGGCGCGATGATGCGCACCGGCGGCACTTCCTTTTCCATCGTGCGGATCTGCACCGAGGAGGTGTGGGTGCGGAGGAGTTTGCCGTTTTCGAAGTAAAAGGTGTCGCTCTCGTTCCGCGCCGGGTGATCGGCGGGGGTGTTGAGGGCGTCGAAACAATGCCACTCCGTCTCGATCTCGGGTCCCTCGGCGAGGGCGAATCCCATGCGGCGCAGCACTTTCACCGCTTCGTCCAACACGAGCGTCAGGGGGTGCAGTCCGCCCTTCGGCAGTGGACGCGCCGGCAGGGTCGCGTCGACCGAAGAGAAGGCCGCGGCATCCTTTTTCGCGATGAGATCGGCGCTGGTCGCTTCGAGGGCCGAGGTGATGGCCTCGCGCACTTCGTTCAGCTTCTGGCCGACGTCTTTTTTCTGGTCGGCCGGCACATCCCGCATCCCTGCGGCGGCGGCCGTGATGCTGCCCTTTTTCCCGAGAAAGGCGATGCGCACCTCCTCGAGCGAGGCCTCGTCGGTGATCCCGGCGATGGCGGCGAGGGCTTCGGTTTGGATGGTATCGAGCTGGGCGAGCATGGAGAACTGGAGAGGGTTGGGCCGGAGACTTAACCGGGTCGGGTCGGAAAAGCAACCGTCTGGATCAAAGGGAAAAGTCGCTTGAGTGTGAAACAAAAAAACCGGCCGCCTGCGGAGCAAGCGACCGGTCTTTGAAATCTTGGATTCCTGTAGATTGCGGGATCAGGCGGTCGCTTTGGCCTTTTCCTCGAGGGCGGCCGAAGCCTTCCCGACGAGGGCGGCAAAAGCAGCCTCATCATGAATCGCGATATCGGAGAGGACCTTCCGGTCGAGCTCGATCCCGGCGGCCTTGAGGCCCTCCATGAAACGAGAGTAGGTCATTCCGTTTTGCTTGGCTCCGGCGTTGATCCGCTGGATCCAGAGACCGCGGAAGCTGCGCTTGCGGTTTTTACGGTCACGGTAGGCCCACTGCTGGGCTTTGGTGACGGCGTCTTTCGCGGTACGGATCAGTTTCGAGCGGGCGGAGCGGAAGCCCCTCGCTTTGAGCAGGATGCGCTTGCGGCGCTTGCGGCTTGCAGCCGAATTGGTGGCACGTGGCATTTTTCGTTTTCTCCGAGGGGACTGTTGTTTTTCATTCGATCGGCGGACTCATCCTCTCATCAGGCGCCGGTGGGCTTTTCGCCGCGGCGCCAGTCTGCTCGATCGTGGACCGGATCATCCGGTCCGAGTGGCTAAGAATTCCCTTCTCCGGCCAACGGGAGGCCCGTCAACCGAAAGGCAGGTTCATCTTGATCGCCTTCTCGTCTGCGGGCGAGACCAATGCGGCCTGCGCGAGATTACGAAGACGCTTCGAACTTTTACGACGGTTCAAGTGGCGTTTGCCCTGTTTCCGACGCAGAATTCTGCCACTGCCGGTCACCTTGAATCTCTTGGCGACCCCTTTTCGTGTTTTACATTTTCCGGCAACTCGTGACATAGGGCGGCCACAGTAAACGCCCCGTCAAGTTTTGCAACGGGTTTTCGGGTGCCGTTTTCCAAACCCGGCGGGAATGGCCGGGAATTCGGCGGGATCGGAGGTTCCAGAGAGGAGGATAGTGCCTGAAACCCGCCCATTCAGCAGTTGCCGTCGCTCGCTTCCCTACCCCCGATCACTCCACGCTCCCGGCGACGCGGAAGCCGGCTTCCTGGAACGCATTGATCGGGGTAAACCGATCCCGCTCGGAGGCTCTCATCTTCGTCTCCGAATCGACACTGGCACCGCCCAGCAGGAAACGGAAGGTCGCATCAACATGATCGGTCCATTCTTTCACATTCCCGCCCATGTCAAAAGCTCCGTAATGGCTGGAGGTCCCGGATCCCCCGCTGCCCACCGACGTGGCGTGACCGGTGATCCCGTTCCACACCGCTCCGGAAGCGTGGTTGGCGAGATTTGCGCTGTCGTTGGTGATTTCGCCAATCGCATTCGCCGTCGCCACCGAGGGAGCGGCATTGCTTCCGGTCGGGTAAAGCCAGTAGCTGTCGGTGTCTCCCCCCTGTGAGGCCGGCTGGTAATAGGCGGCCTTGTGCCATTCATCCGCATTCGGAAGCCAGAATTTCGCACCCGTTTCCCTTGCGATTCCTACTCCACTCATCGCTCCGTTCAGGGTATAGGCCCCCGTCTCGGTCGTGTTCGCATCCTGCACCCCGGTGGGGCGTCCGTTGTGGAGCCAGTTGCAGAATCGTGCGGCGTCGAACCAGGTCACGTAATTCACCGGTTTGTCGGCCATGGCGGTCCGGGGCGCATATTTGAAATTCGGAGAACTCCCGAAACGCGCGATCCCGCCACCAAAGCCGAAGCCGTCGTTCCCCATCGCGTCGTTGAAAAGAGAAAAGGTATCGTCCCCTGCCACCGCATTGAGGAAGGCGGCATACTGCGCATTCGTGACCTCGAATTTCCCGATGCGGAAGGTCGTCGCGACCGCGCCGAACTGACCATAGACGGAAGCCTCGCCCGTAGGATTGCCCGGATCCCCCACCGTCACCATCTCGACAAAGGGGGCCGGCTGGCGTGCGATCGCCAGCTGTTGAGTGAGAGCCGAAACCTGTTTTTTCAGCGCCGCGACCTGCTGCTTCAGCTTCTTGATGATCCGCGCCGAGGCGCTCGAGGAGGCGGCATCGACGGAGGGGATGAATCCCGGGGTCCCGACGAGGCCGAGGAGAAGACTCAGGCTCATCGCCCAAATCACGATTCGTCGATTGCGCTTCGTGGTCATGGAGGGGCATTTAACGGCCATTTGCGGTTCGCGGCAAGGGGATTGGTGGCGGAGGAAAAAGTCCCTGTCTTCAAGGTGCGGTGTCGGTCTGCCCGTTCGAATGGGAGCATGTCACCTTGAATTTTCGGAATCGATTCCGTGATTTCAAGATGACCGTGACGGCCTGCTGTCTCGTCCGTTTTCTCAAGACGCAGTGGGAAAACAGGAGGGTAAGAGGGCAGAGACTGCCACGGCGCGACAGCGCCCGCAAAGCGGCGAAGCCTCACCGCAGGACACGCCCCCGGCTGGGCGCCCCCAGCGGGTCCATTCAGGGACTTGCCACGCGGAAACCGAAGTTGTTGGTCTCGAGGTCGGGATCTTCGACAGGCCGGAACGAGGAAACTGGGGAGGACTCGGAATTGCTCCACGAGCCGCCCCGTATCCCCCGAAACGAACCGCTGATCACCGCGTCGTTCCTCTCCCACACGTTCCCTCCCTGGTCGAAGGTTCCGTAAAATCCGGCACTGCCGGTGTAGGCACCGACTGAAGTCAGGGCATTGACGATCGAATTCGTGTTGGCCGAATTCGCTCCGCCGGGCGGTGCCTCAGCCGTCGGCACCGCGTTGCTTTTTGTCGGATAGAACCAGTAATCGTCCCCGTCTCCTCCCTGACCGGAGGGCTGGTGATACGCTGCCTTGTACCACTCGTCCTCGCTCGGGATCCAGAACTTCGCCCCGGGGTTGCGCGTGATTGTCAAGCCACCGCTCGTCGCTCCGTTGAGAGGATAGGCCCCGTTCTCCGTCGTCGCCGCCGTCTGCGCCCCGCTCGGTCGTCCGTTGTGCAGCCAGTTGCAGAAACGCGCCGCGTCAAACCAACTCACAAAGGTCACAGGGCGCGTTCCCGTTCCGATCACACTGTAGGTGAAGCTTCCCGAGCTCCCGCTCCGCTCGATCCCGGCGATGTTCAGACTGGTCGCCATGCTCGCGTTGTAAAGAGCGTGCGTGTCCGTCGCTGCCACCGCGTTCAGAAACGCCGCATACTGCGCCAGGGTCACCTCATACTTCCCGATCGAATACTCGTAGGGCACCGCTCCAAATTGGCCGTCGCCGAAGTCCTGGTCTGCCACATTCCCGACATTGCCCACCGTCACCATCTCGACAAAGGGCGCCGGCGTCGGCGGCACCACCGTCGCCGCCGCCGCCAACTGCGCCTTCAGCGTCTTCACCCGCTTTTTCAGCGCCTTGATGACCCGCGCCGGCGGACCCGAGGTGGAGACTTTCGGCAGCGGTGCCGGTCTCGCCGGTCTCGCCGCTGCGGGTGGCGGCACCGCTCCCGCCACGCGGAGGCCGATCCGGAAGTTCGTGAACGCGGGGCCGGCAAAAAGTCTCGCCGAGGCGCTGAGGTCGCCCTGCCCGGCGTCCCACCCGCCACCGCGCAGCCCTCGATCCGTGCCGCCGACGACGGCGTCGTTCCACTCGACCACGTTCCCGCCTTGGTCGAAGGTTCCGAGAAAGCTGGTACTGGCGGTGTAGGCACCGACCGGGGTCAGAGCATTGACCACTGAGTTGAAATTCGCCAGATTCGCCCCGCCGGACGGAAAATTCGCGGTCGGCGGCGTGTCGCTCGACGTCGGATAGAGCCAGTAGTTGTCATCCCCGGCCGGTCCCCCGTTCGCCGCCGTCCGAGG
>Ga0209573_1002212_pt1 | contig 25928 bp, 26 predicted proteins | sample TNRBio252014_DNA_FD_185870 | JGI IMG/M metagenome (GOLD analysis project Ga0209573, IMG submission 185870) | Wastewater treatment Type I Accumulibacter community from EBPR Bioreactor in Madison, WI, USA - TNR Reactor_6/25/2014_ DNA (SPAdes)... | ecosystem: Engineered > Bioreactor > EBPR >... | reverse complement strand
GGAAGATGAAGCCCGAGCCCGACGCCGCACCGGTGCGCGTAACCCGCAACGGGGGCTACGTGACACGCGAATCGGCCGACGGCCGGACGCTCTACTTCGCCAGGCAGACAGGCGGCGGCCCCTGGTCCATCTGGCAGATGCCGACCGGCGGAGGCGAGGAGACCCTGCTGATCCCCCGCCTCGCCCGGTCGTGGTTCTTCGAAGTGACGGCCCGGGGCATCTACTACCTCACCTCCGACCTCCCCGGCGGAGAGCTCCGCTTCCACCGCCTCTCGGACGGGAGCGACTCGCTCCTCCTCAGGCTCGACAAGCGTTCCGGCTTCGGTCTCGCGGCCGCGCCCGACGACAGCGCCGTCATCTACACCGTCTACGACGTCGACGCCACCGAGCTGATGTACGTCGAGAAGTTCCGGTAGCCCGCCGCGGCCTCGAATCCCCACAGTTCGTCATGGAAGGACTGTCGCACTACGAGCTCGTGGAGCAGCTCGGTGAAGGTGGCATGGGCGTCGTCTACAAGGCGAGGGACGTCCGCCTCGGCCGCCTCCGCGCTCGACCACCCGAACGTCCTGACCGTCCACGAGATCGGGTGCGAGGACGGCGTCGACTTCATCGTCACCGAGGACCTCCCGGGGAAGACGCTCGCGCAGCTCATTCCGAAGCAGGGCCTCTTGCCGCGCGAGGCTCTCCGCTACGCGGTCCAGATCGCCAGCGCCCTCGCGGCGACCCACGCCGCCGGCGTCATCCACCGCGACCTGAGGCCCGCCAACGTCATGGTCACCGATTCGGGCCTCGTGAAGATCCTCGACTTCGGCCTCGCCCGGTTCGTCGACCCCGCGGCCGTGACCGAGGGGGAGGAGACGCAGGAGATCCTGACCAAGGACGGGGCCGTCCTCGGCACCTGCGCGTACATGTCTCGCGAGCAGGCCGAGGGGCACGAGGTCGACCCGCGCTCGGACGTCTTCTCCTTCGGCGCCGTCCTCTACGAGATGGTGACCGGGACGAAGGCCTTCGCCCGCGAGTCGCCCTCCGCCACGATCGCCGCCGTCCTGCGCGACGACCCGACGCCGGCATGCGAGATCTCCGGCAACGTCCCGCCCGAGCTGGACCGCGTCATCCACCGGTGCCTCCGCAAGGACCCGGCGAAGCGCTTCCAGTCGATGGCCGACCTGAAGGTCGCGCTCGAGGATCTGTGGGAAGAGTCGGCAACGGGCAGGGCGCGACCGTCGACTGGGCCTGGGACGTTACGGCGACGGGCCTGGGGATCGTCTCCGTCCCCGCGGGCGGGCGAGTCCGCCGCCTCCTCGGCACGGAGGGTGCCCTCTTCGCCGCGTGCTCGCGCCGGGGAAACCTCGTCTTCCTCCGGGAGTCGCGAGACGAGAACGTCTGGCGGCTTCCGCTCGAAGGAGGGAAGCCCGGCCGGGCCGCGCCTCTCGTCGCCTCCACCCGGAAGGACCACGAACCCCACCTTTCGGCCGACGGCAAGGCGGTGACGTTCTGCTCGGACCGTTCCGGCAGGAACCAGGTCTGGCTCTGCGACGCCGGCGGCGGTCGTCCCCGGCAGCTGACGTTCCTCGATGCAGGGAACACGTCCGGCGGCCGTTTCTCGCCGGACGGCGGCCGGATCCTTTTCCTCTCGGACGCGAGCGGAAACATGGACCTCTACCTCACGACGCCGGACGGCAAGGAGCCGGTCCTCCTCACCCCGAGCAAGCGGCTCGAGTCGGCGCCGTCGTGGTCGCGGGACGGCGCATGGATCTACTTCGGCTCCAACCGCGAGGACGACATGCAGGTCTGGAAGATGCGCCCCGAGCCCGGCGCGCCGGCGGTGCGCGTCACGCGCGGCGGCGGCTACGCCCCGATCGAATCGGCCGACGGGAAGACCCTCTACTACGCCCGGGCCGGCCCGTCCTGGACGCTCCGGAAAGTCCCGACGGCCGGCGGCGAGGAGACGGAGGTCCTCCCGCACATCGTGAACTGGGGCGCCTTCGACGTGACGGCGGCCTACCTCTACTACGTGACGACGGCGGACCGGAAGGGCCAGCTGCGACGGCGCCGCCTCGCCTACGGGAGCGACGAGCTCCGCCTCGTCCTCGAGAAGCCGTACACCTTCGGCCTCGCGGCCGCGCCCGACGACAGCGCCATCCTATGGGCGCAGCTCGATCACCACTCCAGCGAGCTGATGCTGATCGAGAAGCTGGAGTAGCGAGGCTGTTCTTCGCGGTGTCGCAATTCGGCAGGACTGTCGCAAGACAGGCCTGTCGCGCGGCCGGTGCGACAATCCGCAGCTGCATCGGTCGACGGACACGACGACGGAGCCGTCGGACCCGACGGGCCCGCGGAGACGACCGAAGCGAAGGAGGAACCTCTCCCATGAACCGTACCCTCAGGATCGCAGGACTTTCCCTGCTCGCCCTCGCAGCGTGCCTCGCCCCGGCCGTCGCGGTCGCCCAGGCGCCCACGTCCATCGCCGACGTGAAGGCCCCCGTGGCCCCCGTGGCGCAGATCTTCTCGCTCCAGGGCGAGTTCGTCCGCGTCGCCTACAACAACGAGGGCTTCGTCACCCTCGGGTACCGCGTCGCAAACGGCTCGGTCGGCGACGAGTGGATGCTGCTCGACGCGGGCTTCACCGTCCGCGACGGCGTGAAGTCGTACGACCTGAAGCGCGAGGCGATCTCCCTCAAGACGCCCGACGGCAAGATGATCCCCCTCGCCACGCAGAAGGAGTACGCCGCGGCGCTCTACCTCCCTGCCTTGAGCAAGCGGGCGCAGATCACCCGCGACAACCTGAACTACTTCCCGGCCGAGGTGAACAAGGCCTGCGCCCTCCTCTTCTTCTCCGACCTCGGCAGGCCGGGGGCTCCCCCGGCGTTCGAACAGGTCGACCTGACGGACAACCGGGCCTGCCTCGGCCGCCTCTTCTTCAAGGTGCCGGGCGGCATCCAGACCGGGCAGCACTGGCTCGTGACGAAGTTCGCGACGAGCGAGGTGCACGTTCCCTTCCGCATCCTGACGAAGGACGAGGAGAAGTTCCTCCGGAAGAACTGGGAAGACCTCGACAAGGCGCTCCGCGCCGGCGTCAACTAGGACCGGGCTCCGCGCTCCCCGGGGAGGCGGTCAGGCGGCGCGCCGGACCGTCGTCCCCGGGTAGTAGTGCGCGAGGATCTCCCGGCAGGAGAAGCCCCTCTCGGCCATCACCGCTGCCCCGATCTGGCAGAGGCCAACGCCGTGCCCCCACCCGGCGCCGGTGAGGACGAAGCGGCCGGACGCATCCCGGTCCACGACGAACGCCGAGCTGTACAGGTGCGAGCGGGAGAGGGCCCGGCGGATCTCGAGCTCCTTGCCGACGACGAGCGCGTCGCGCTCGCCCGTGATGCGGAGCCGGAAGATCCGCCCCGACGGGCCGCGCGCGAGCGGCTCGAGCGCCACGATCGGCCCGAGTTCGACGCCGAGGCGCGCGGCGACGAGCGCTCCCAGCTCGTCCGGGGCGTACGTCACGGTCCACCGGAAAAAGTCGCGCGTCTCCTGGTCGAAGCCGGGGAGGATGCGGGCGATGAGCGCAGCGTCCGCCGTGTTGCAGAACGCGGCCGGGCTGGAGCGGATGAAGTGCTCGAGGTCCCGTGGGGCGGGCTCCGTCAGGCCGTCGGGGAACGAGACGAGGTAGGGAATCTCCTGGTCGTCCCACGCGGTGTCGTAGCGCTCCGTGAGCCCGCCGCAGCACTTGGAGAAGCGGGCGTCGCAGATCGCCCCGCCGTAGAAGAGCATCTCGCCCGCGGTGGCGCGGACGGCGTCGGCGACGGCGGGCGAGACCGCCTTCGTGATTCCCTGGTAACGCTGGCAGTGGTCGTCGGCACAAACCTCGAAATCGGGGTGCGCCTCGCGGCCGTACCAGCGGCGGATCTCGCCCGGCTCCCCGGGGCCGCACGGAGCGACGCCGGCCGCGGCCGGCCCCTTCAGCCAGCTGCGCGAGATGACGGCGTGGGCCTTGAGGAGCTCGACGGGGCACGTCGCGCTCATCTCCGAGGAGATGACGCTCGCAACGTACTCCTCGAGCGGCACGTCGTTGACGACCGTCAGCCCCGCGGGACGCCTCAGGACGCGAAACGCGCCGCGGAAGACCTGCCGCTCCTTCCGCTCCCAGTGGAAGCCGATGCCGATCGTCACCTCGTCGAGAGCGAAGGCCGCCTCCTCCGGATCGGCGGGTGTCAGGGTCGTCTCCGCCGCGACACGGCGGCGCCCCGGCGTGATGCGGACCCCGGCCGGGTCGGTGAACTCCCCGAGCAGCTCCACCTCGACCGACGGGAGGCCCTCCACGAGGCCGACGGCGACGTTCATCGAGAGACCTCGAGCCGGGCCAGGACGTCACGGAACGGCGCCTCCGGAATCGTCACCTCGCGGTAGACGGCCGCAACGTCCTCGCCGGAGAGGCGCTCGAAGTCCTTCGGGAAGGGGGCCACGAGGATCCCCGACATGTCGATCGAAGCCGGGCTCACCGCCAGCTCGCCGGAATGGAAGGCGTCGGGCCGGTGCTTGCCCCGCGGGAAGAGGACCAGCGAGAAGCCGGACGCCGGCTCCGCCCAGACGGAGACGTTGCACAACGGCTCGGGCCCCCCGCCCGTAACTGCGGCGAGGAGCGCCAGCGCCCGTTCCGTCTCGCCGAGGACGCGCGACCGGTCCGGCCCGCGGAAGAGCAGTGCCCGCATCCCCCGTGCCTCGAGCGCCGGCCCCGCCGTGGCGGCCGCCTCCCGGACGATCGGGAGGCCGTCCCGCGAGCCGGCCTGCAGGTGCAGGTGGTCGGGCGCGGAGGCGCCGCACTGCGGGCCGTTGTAGACGACGAAGAAGCCGGGAAGGGCCGCCGCGAGGTCGAGCATCGTTCCCACCTGCCCCTCGATCCGCTGCGGGAGGTGCTCCCGGTGGACGACGGTGAGGTGCCGCTCGACGATGGGGAAAGGGTTGCAGAGGAGCGTGAAGCCGTCGGCCCACGCGAGGCCCTGCTGCTCCGGGGGGAGGTTCGCGGCGCAGAGGAAGCACGGACGCCTGGCGATAGACGCACGGTCCACCGCCGCGATCGTGCTCGCGACGCGGTGGGGGATGTGCCGCAGCAGGACTTCGGACCCGTCCGCCACGAGCGGACGCGTGAGGGCGTCGGCGAGGCCGGCCACGCCTCTCTGCAGGAGCGGCCACTCCTCGAGCTGCCGCTGGAAGAGCTCCTCGACGTCCCGGGTGAGGTCGACCTTCAGGGCCGGACTCCCGTCATTCGCTGGCGTGCGGCGATCTCCACCGTTCGGAGCCAGTCCTTGTAGGCGTCGTAGCGGTTCTGCGTCTCGAGCGGCAGCGCGCTGTCGGAGTTGCCCTCCCACCTGCGGCAGAGGTAGACCGACTCGTAGATGCGGCCGATCTCGTACTCGCGGCTCATCCGGAGGGCGACGGCGTAGTCCTCGCCATAGCTCACGTTCGGGAAGCCGACGCGCCTGAGGACGGTGGTGTCGAACGCGCGCGGCGCGCCGAAGCCGTTCACGCGCAGGGCGTTGTTGCGGCCGTTCTCCCGCGTCCACTCGTGGTGGTCGACGAGGCCGGGCGGGATCTCGTTCAGCGCGAAGTCGACCATGGTGTACGACGCGACGACCATCGCGTAGGGACCGCGCTCGAGCTCCCCGACGATGCGGGCGAGAACGTTCTCGTCGAGGTAGAGGTCGTCGGAGTCGAGCTGAACGACGTACCGGCCGCAGCGCGGGTGGAAGACTGCCTCGTCCCAGCAGCCGCCGATGCCGAGGTCGCGACGCTCCGGGACGGCGTGAACGAGCCGCGGGTCACGGACGCCCCTGAGCATCTCCGTCGTCCCGTCGGTCGAGTGGTTGTCGACGACGAGGACGTTGAAGGTAAAGGGCGCCTGCTGGGAGAGCGCGCTGCCGACGGCGTCGAGGATCGTCCGCTCGCGGTTCCGGACCGGGATGACGACGCTGGCGTCGACGGGGAACGGCCCTTCAGGCCTGGTTACCGCTGTGAAGAGGGGCGGCAGGAGGGCTCCGATCCGGCGGAGGTGCTCCGTGGCAAGGCGCTCCATGTCCAGCTGGTAGTCCCGGTTCCTCGGGTCGACGTAGTCGAACTGGGCTTCGTTCGACGGCCGCGTCTCCGCGAGGCTCGCCGCGTAGAGCGGTTCGGGGATCCTCACGATCGGCCCGCGCTCGGAGAGGCGGAGCCGCAGGTCGTAGAGAGCGCCCCACCGGAGGCCCGGCTCGACCCCCGCCTCGCGCGCGGCCGTCACGGAGATCGCCACGACCGGCCCGAAGTCGAACGTGTCTCGCAGGCTTCCGGGGCGATAGTCGATGCGTGCGTGGCCCACGGCGTCGGAGTAGACCCAGCCCGCGCCGGTGTCCTCCAGGACCTGGGCCATCCGCTCGAAGAGCCTCGGCCCGGGAGCCACCGTGACACGCGGATCGGCGAGGAAGAGGACGTCGGAACCGGCCGCAGACAGGAGGGCGTCCAGGGCGTCGGAAGAGGCGGGCATCGGGTGGAGGACGTTCACGCGGCTCCTTCCGGCGCACGAACCGCCGCCTCGAGGGGCCGGACGGCGATCACGCCCGCCATCCGGTTCGCGCGAAGGAACGCGGCCAGCTCTCCCTCGACGACGCGCCCGGCGCTCCGGGACGCGTGCCTCAGCTTCCAGCTCCCCTCCTTCCGGACGAGGAGCCCGCAGTGGAAGACGTCGAGCCCCGCCTTCGTCGAGGCGAAAAGGAGGATGTCCCCGTTTCTCAATCGCGGCTCGAAGGTGGCGAGCTTCGCCTTCGGTACGCAGGCGAACCGGGCCCTCCGGGCCGGAAGCCCCGGCAGAACGTTCAGGAGCTTTTCCTTCCTCGTGGCGAGCGCACCCGCGGAGACGGGCTTCACGAAGCCGGCCCGCGCGTTCCGGAGGACCCAGTCCGTCATGTAATGGTTCCGCCGCGCCCATTCGACCTCGCCTCCGACGTAGCGGATCCGGCGAAGCTCGTCGGCGAACCCGGCCGGGTCCCAAGCGCGCGCCAGCGCGAGGACCGTCTCGACGTACGTCACGCAGTCGAACCGCTCCAGCGACGCGGTGAGGACCTCCGGTGTGTCGGCCGAACCGACGAGACCGTTGGCCTCGTAGGGGGACCCGAGGAGGAGCTCCGACAGGACATCTATGCGGGCGGGGACGCTCCGGTGGAGCCTCGTCTTCGAGAGGAGCTGTCTCGCACGGCGGTCTCGGAGGCCTCGGGTCTGGGGGGATCTCATCGGGAAGGGATGTTACGCGCGGCGCGTCACGCCCGGCCGGACGCCGTCACGACGTCGAGCCGGGGCTCTCGACGACGAGCCCCGGCTCGAGCGCGACGGCCTCGCGGATCCGGAGGGCCGAGGCGGCACAGAGCTTGGGGTGCCCGTCGAGACGGATCGCGACCACCGGGACCCCCGCAGCCTCGAACCATCCGGCGAAATCGGGATCGGCCAGAACGGGAGCGCCGCGCCGGATGACGGCGCGCAGATCGGCACGGGTCGCGGAGAGGAGCGCAGCCGACGGGTTGCCGCCCGGGTCGCGCACGACGACGAGGTCGGCGCGCTGCGCCGGCGCGAGACCACCGGCGCCCGGGACCCGCAGGAGCCGTGCCGCTGAGGAGGTGGCGAGGCGGAGGACCTCCAGGGGAGACAGGGCGCCGTTCGCCGCGGCCGTGCGCAGCTCGGAGAGAAGATCGAAGGCTCCGGTGAGGCGGGAATCGGTGCCGAGGGCGAGCGCCCCTTTCGCGGCGAGGGGGGCCGGGTCGAGCGTCCGGCCGAACATGAAGAGGTTGCTCGACGGGCACCAGACGACGCCCGCGCCTCTCTCGACGACGCGGGCGACGTCGGCGGGCGCGAGGCCGAGGCCGTGGACGAAGACGCCGTTCGGCCCGAAGGCACCCAGCTCCTCGAGACGCGACAGCTCCGCGGCGGCGACGGCGTCGACGCCTTCGGCGAGGTGGATGAACCAGGGATCGGCCGGAGGCGTCGCGGCGAAGCTCTCGGCGACGGCCGGCCCGTAACTGCCGGCGAGGCCGAGCGAGTGGCTCCAGCCGAACGCGCGGAGGACGTCGACGGGGAAGTCCGCGGCGTCGAAGACCTCCTCCCACGGGTCGTGGTGCGCGACGAGGAGCGTTCCGGAAAGGAGGTTCTTCAGCCCGCCGTGCCACGCGCGGGTGGCGGAGGGGATCTTCCGCACCGCCTTCACCGCCGGCTCGTCGAGCCGCGGCCGGAACGCGTCGATCCAGCCGTAGCTGTTCGGCTTCAGGCCGATTCCCCCGGGCCGCGCGAAGGCGTTGAGCTGGAGATGGTCGTGAGCGTTCACGAGAGCCGGGAAGACGAGGTGGCCCGGCAGGTCCGCTGCGTATCGCGGGACGCCCGCGGCCACGGACTCGACGACGAGCCCGTCCGCGAGGAGGAGCGTTCTCTCCGTCGCGACCCCGTCCTCGACGATCCTCGCCCGGATGGAGGCGGGGACCGGAGCCGGTGAGGTCATCGCAGCGCCAGCGAGCAGACACAGCGCTGGCAGACCGGGTCCGCTGCCACGTCGAGCGCGGCCCGGAAGGCGCGTGCCTGGGGCGAGCCGAGGACGGCGCCGAGGCTCCCGGCCTCGCGGACGTTCCCGATCGCCGGATGGAAGAAGCAGGGGCGGACGGTGCCGTCGGCCTCCACGACGCTCGAGACCCACGGGGCGTTGCAGCGGTTCCCCGGGAATGGACCGTCGCCGGCGACCGCCGTGAAGTAGGCGAGGAGGCGCGTGCGGAGCCGGGCGGCGCTCTCGGCAACGAAACCCGACGCGAGCTCCCCGGCGCAGTCGCGCTCGAGAGCGTCGATCTCCTCCGCGAGGAGGGGAAGCTCCTCTCTGGCGAGGGCCAGCTCCTCGCGCGGCGTCGCCCCCTCCCCTTCCGGACGGTTGAACGCGGTCGAAGAGAGGTCGACGGCGAGGAAGCTGATCCGGTCGAGGCCCAGGTCGCGGGCTGCGGCCACCGTGTCCCGCAGGCGGAGGGCGTTCCGGCGCTGGACGGTGCAGCGGGCCGTCACCGTTCCTGCCGGGCCTGCCGCGCGCACGGCGCGGACCCCCTCGGCGAGGCGGTCGAAGGCCCTCGGGACGTTCCGGATCGCATCGTGCAGGTCGCGCGGACCGTCGAGGCTCACGACGAGGTCGTCGACGAACGCGGCGATCTTCTCCGCGTGCCTGGCGAGGAGAAGGCCGGAGCTCAGGAGCGTGATGCCGATTCCCGCCTCGCGGAGGAGAGCGCAGAGGGAGAAGAGGTCGGAGTGCATGAGCGCCTCGCCCCCGCTCAGGACGACCCGTTCGACGCCGAGCTGCCGCCACTCCTCCTGCCAGCGCTCGACCTCGCCGGCACCGATCTCCAGGGTCCGGCGTTCCTTCCAGATGTCGCACATGAGGCAGCGGCAGTTGCAGCGGTTGTGCGGGAAGAGGATGAGGATGGGGAGGTGCGAGAGCGGGTCCGGCGTTGGAAGCGCGCCGCCGTTCGCGTCCCCTCCAGGGAGCGGCCGCGGGGCGAGGCGGGTCATGGCTTCTCCCTCGTCCGGTAGCGGAAGGCCGCGAGGAGAGGAAGGCCCCGGTCCCGCTCGTAGCGGGCGAGCCGGCCGGATTCCTCGTAGAGATGCCGGACCTCGGGCCCGACGGCCGGCTCCAGGCGCCTCTCGACGGCCAGCCCCGCCGCGCCGGCCGCCTCCACGTGGGCTTCGATCTCGTGGACGGTGTGCTCGACGAGGTGCTGCACGCCCGACGCGTCCCGGAAGCTCCGGACGTGGCCGCCGCGCGCGGCTTCCGGATGGAAGTCCGTGAGGACCACGGCGCCGCCCGGCCGCGTCACGCGCGCGAGCTCGGCGTAAAGGGGCGCCAGATGCCGGAGGTGCCCGGCGGCGAGGCGGCACCAGACCACATCGAAGACGCCGGCCGCAACAGGGAGCGCTCGCAGGTCGCAGGCGGCAAGCGCTCGCGACCTCGAAGGCTCGCCGCGGGCGCAGAGGAGCATCTCGAGGACGAGGTCCACCCCGACGGCGATGCGCGGCCCGGTGCCCCTAGGGAAACGAAGGCGCCGCGCCGTGCCGCACGCGGCATCGAGGAGCGAGAGCCCTTCGAGAGGGGCCGTGAGGGCTTCGACGGCCTGCTCGTCGAGCGCCGAAAGGACGTTCTCGCCGTCGTAGGAGGGCGCCCAGAGGCGGTATGCCTCGCCGGGCGGCAGGGGAATGCCGGCCTCGGCGCTCATCGTCGCCCTTCCGAGGGCGGCCTGAGGTGGCCGTACTCCTGGCGGTCGGGAGGGGCCCGGCGCGCAAGCCGCCGCACCCCGCGCAGGAGACGCGGGTCGTCGAAGTCGCCCGTCTCCCAGCGGCGGCGGGAGAGGATCCGGCCGAGCACCTTTCCCCAGCGGGCCGTCTTCTCGTCCTGCAGCGACGGGAAGCGGCTCTTCAGGACCGTCTCGAAGCCGTCGACCCTCGCCTTGAGCGCGCCCGAGAGCCACGGGACGCGCGGGTTCTCGTGGGTCATCCAGTCCACCCACTCGGGCTCGAGCCATTCCTCGAGGGTCGCCGGGGTCGTCGAGACCGCGTCGACGCCTCCGTACGTCCCGCGCCGCTGCGGCGTCGGCGTGTAGAAGTAGAGGATCACCTCCAGCTCGGGGTTGATCCCCTTCAGCTCCCGGATGAAGGCGAGCGTCGTCGCGATGTCGTCTTCCGGATCGTCCGGGTCGCCGAGGACGAAGGAGTACTCGGGGACGATTCCGGAGCCCCGCATCCGTGCCGCGAGAGCGCGCGTCTGCCCGGTCGTGAGGTTCTTCGACATCTTCCGGAGGCGCTCGTCGGAGCCCGACTCCGCGCCGAAGAAGGCCATCGCGAGGCCCGAGCGGCGGATCGTCTCCCACGTCTTCTCCGAGTAGCCGAGGAGGACGTCGATGCGCGCCTCGCACCACCAGCGAAGGTTCAGCCGCGTGATCCTTCCGCAGAGCTCTTCGGCCCGCGACTCTCTCGCGAAGAAGTTGTTGTCGTAGAAGTGGAGCGCGTCCATCCCGTGGCGCTCGACGAGGAAGGCCAGGTTCGCTTCCGTCCGGGCCGGGCTCTCGAACTTCTGGAGGCTCCCGTATGCGGAGATGACGCCGCAGAAGTTGCAGGAGTACGCGCAGCCGATGGAGGACTGGTAGACGCCGTTGCGCCGCCCGAGAAAGGTCGGATGGAGGTACGCGTTCACGTCGATCCGGTCGTACGGCGGGGTCGGGAAAGTGTCGGGTCCGAGCCACGGACGCTCGGCATTCACCCGCGGCGCGCCGTTCTCCTTCCAGCCGAGGCCGGCGACGGACGCGGGCTCCCGCTTCCCGTCGAGGACCTCGAGGAGCTCGACGAAGGTCTGCTCCCCCTGGCCGCGGACGACGTAGTCGACGTCGCCCGACCGGAGGACCGGCTCGGGATAGAGCGTCGGGAAATAGCCTCCCCAGACGATGGCGACCTCGGGAAACGCCTGCCGGATACCACGGGTCAGGTGGACGGCCGCAACGAGCTGCGGGCCCGGCATCACCGTCAGCGCGATGGCCGTCACGGGGTCCCCTCCGGCTCTCCCGCGCTCGATCCGCTCGCCCACGGCCAGAAGGACGTCGAGGTGGGGGAGGTTCCCGTCCAGGATCTCCCACGAGACTCCGACCGGAAGGGCCGCCCCGACCGACATCACCGAGAGCGGGAAACGGCGGTTTCGCGCCTTCGTGACGCGGGGATTGACGAGAAGGATCACGGGACTTCCGCCTCCCAGAGGTCGAACCGCGAAGGGCGCCTCTGCCTTCGGAAGAATGCGAGCGCCGGGCGGGCTTCGTACCAGAGGGGATAGAGGACGCGGTACCTGCGGAAGGCGAGGCCGAGGGGGATCGCCGCGCCGTCGAGGCGCTCGCGGGTGAGGTACTCGATCGACGGGATCGAGAGGAGGGCGTCGGCGAGATCCGCGTGCCGCAGGCGGATCGCGCGCCTCTTCTCGGCCGCCATCTCCTCGCCGGGAGCGGCGCGCTCGTAGAACGGGGAGTCGAGGATCGCGACGCGCCCGCCCGCGGCGACGGTGCGCACCGCCTCGGCGAGGGTGGCGTGGAGGTCCTCGGCATAGTGGAGCGACGCGTCGAAGAGGGCGAGGTCGAAACGCCCGTCCCTGAAGGGAAGTCCGGCGAAGGACGCCGCGACGCGGGCGAACATGCGCGGCAGGGTCCGCCGGAACGGGGCCGCCGCCCCGAGGCCGTCGATCGCGTCGGTCCTGAGGTCGAGGGCCACCGCGGCGTGTCCGCGCCGGGTCAGGCGGGCCGAGAGCCAGCCGTTCCCGGCCCCGAGGTCGAGGACGCGAAGGGGCCGGGACCTCTGCCGCTCGAGCGGGGCAAGGACCCGGGACGTGAAGGCGTCGAAAGTCCGCGCGCGTACCCCCCACTGCTTCGCCAGCGGGCCTCTCGCGAGATACGGCAGGGCGAGGAGCTCCTCCTCCCCGCCGCTCCCCCGCCCCTCGATCTCCCGGACCCGGGCGTAGGCCTCGCCGAAGCGTCCCAGCCTGGACGCGCTCATAGCGCTCATATCGGCTCTCCCGTCCGTTCGAGGGCGACGAGGACGTGGTCGCCGAGGAGGGCGAGCGGCCTGCCGGCGAGACGGTCGAGACGCTCGAGAAGCGCGAGGAGACGCGGATGGCCCGAGATCCAGGGCTCGGCGGAGCTGGGGGGGACGAAGACGCCGATCCCGACCGTGCGCCGGAGGGCGAACCAGGGCTCGAAGGCACGGGAGAGCGCGGCGGGCGACGGGTAGGACACCCGGAACGCGTATCCGCCGACCATCGCCGGCACGTCGCGGCGCGAGAGCCTGCGGAAAGCGCCGCGAACGTCCCCGCGCGCGGAGAGCACCACCATCTCTCCCGGGCTGAAGGGTCCGAACACGACGAGGAGGAGCGGCGCCCGCGGCGCCAGGAGCCGTGCCAGGGCCCGGGCAGGCTCTCGCAGCTCCTCCACGCAGTTGAAGGCGGCGAAATTCGAGTACCCCCCTTCGAAGAGGGGTGCGGCGGAACTCTCGCGGGAGCCTGCGAAGGCGCCGAGCTCCTCGAGGGCAACGCGCTCCACCGCCACGCGGTCCCCGGCTCCCGCGCGCTCGACCTTCGCCCGGGCGCGCTCGACCATCGCCGGTGCCCCGTCTGTCAGGCAGACGCGGTAACCACGTTCCGCCAGGTAGAGAGCGTCTTCCCCCGTCCCTCCTCCCAGCTCGAGGAGAGCGGCGCCCGCCGGGAACGACGCGAGAAGCTCCCGCCTCACCGCTGTCCGCTGCGCGGCCACGCTTTTCCACGGTCCGAAGCGCTCGTCGAATCGCGCCGCCATCGCGTCGAACGCGCGAACGGCGGGCGGCAGCGCGGGCTCCGGACGGGCGGACGCGTTAGAGGTCACGCCGCGAGCCCCTCGAGAATCGAGACTGCGCCCGCGAGGTCGTCGGCCCCGTCGAGCTGCCAGGATCGCTCCCCGGCCCATGCGGCGGCGACCGCGTCAGGGTCGCCCCCGGACCTCTCCTGCGGGATCTCCCCGTTCCGAAACACTGCGACGAACTCCTCGTCCCCCAGGTCCACGAGGCGCGCAGGCCCCGGGGACCGCGGCCCGAGCAGAAGGGTGGCCGCCCTGCGGGCTACGCGCCGGCCCGGCGTGGAATCGCGGAACAGGTCGACCCGCCGCTTGTCCTCGCCTCCGGTGAAGGCGTCCTCGGTCGCGCCCTCGAGACCGAGAAGACGCTCCGCGTCGGGGAGGAGGGTCAGGTCGCGCACGGACGCCGCGAGGAGATCCGCGTTCTCGCGAGAGACGAGGAGGCTCTCGTCGGCCAGTATCCCGAGCCCCGCCCGCCAGGCCGCGGCGACGAGCGTCGACTTCCCCGCCCCCGACGCCCCGCGCACGACGACGGCCCCGCCCGGCCCGACGACCGCCCCGGCGTGGAGGACCGTGAAGCCGCGACGCGAGAGGAGAACGGCGGCGGGAGCCTCCAGGAGCGTGCGGGCCGCAAAGGAGGGCGCGCCGTCGAGAAGCCCGCTCGTCACCCACGATTCGACCCGTCCGCTCTGGAGGCCGATACGCGTCTCGAGGAAGCCCTCGACCGAGGCGGTGTACGCGTCCGCGCCGTGCTGCCAGACGAGGCGCTTCTCCGGGACCGGCCCCGCGGGATCACCCGGCCGGACGGTGACCCGGACGTCGATCGCGCCCCGAGCCGGGCTTTCCGGGCGGAACCGCTCCCACAGCTTCCCGGCGAGACGAAAGACGCGCTCGTCGTTCGATGCGAGCCGAATCGCGTCACCGGGTGCGCCGAAGAACCCTGTCGCCATATCGCACGATGCCACGGGGCGCGACGCCAGGCGCCATTTCCGGGGCCCTATCCCGCCCGGAAAACGTCGCGTCCGTGCCCTACCTCACAGTCCCGGCGGGCCGCTCGGGCCGTCCGGATTCCTATACTGGGTCGCAACCCGCGATGTCCAGAACACCGGTTCTCCTGGCGCAGCCCTACTTCCTGGCGCACGACGCGAAACAGGTGCGGAAGATGAAGCCGTACCCGCCGCTCGCGACGCTGATCACGGCCTCCGTCCTCCGGGCGGCCGGAAAGGAGGTGGCGCTCTTCGACGCGATGCTCTCGGCCGGAGAGGACGAGTTCGCCGCGGTCGTCACTGCCAGGCGGCCCGCGATCGTCGGGATGCTGGAGGACAACTTCAACTTCCTCACGAAGATGTGCACGACGCGGCGGCGCGAGGCCTCGCTCCGGATGATCCGGGACGCGAAGAACGCAGGGGCCCTCGTCGCCGTAAACGGCTCCGACGCCGCCGACGCCCCCGATCTCTACATCGGCGCCGGCGCCGACGCCGTGATCCTCGGGGAGACCGACCGGACGTTCCTCGAGGTGGTCGAGCGGTGGGAGCTCGACGCGCTCGCCGACCTCTCCGACGTCCCGGGCCTCGCGCTCCCGGCGCGGGCCGTCGGCGCGTTCGCGCCCGCGGCGAAGACGGCTCCCCGACCGTTCGTTCACGACCTCGACGCGCTCCCGTTCCCGGCCTGGGACCTCGTCGACCAGGGGAAGTACCGGGCCGCGTGGACGGGGGCGCACGGGCGCCTCTCGTGGAACGTCGTGACGACGCGCGGCTGTCCCTACCGCTGCAACTGGTGCGCCAAGCCGCTTTACGGCATCCGCTACGCCCAGCGCAGCCCCGGGAACGTCGCGGAGGAGATGGCGCGGCTCAAGGAAGCCGTCGGTCCCGAACACGTCTGGTTCGCCGACGACATCTTCGGCCTCTCTCACCGCTGGATCGAGCGCTTCGCAGACGCTCTCGCCGAACGCGACGCCGCGATCCCGTTCACGATGCAGTCCCGGGTCGACCTGATGACTCCCTCGGCCGTCGAGGCGCTCCGACGTGCCGGCGCGGAGGAGGTCTGGATGGGGGTCGAGTCGGGGGCGCAGAAGATCCTCGACGCCATGGACAAGGGGACGACGATCACCCAGGTGCGCGACGCGACGCGCCTCCTGAAGGCGCACGGCATCCGCGCGTCGTGGTTTCTCCAGCTCGGATACCCCGGCGAGGAGTGGGCCGAGATTCTCGCGACGCGGGACCTCATCCGCGAGGAGCGGCCGGACGACGTCGGTGTCTCCGTCGCCTATCCCCTCCCGGGAACGGTCTTCTACGAGCGCGTTCGCGGCCAGCTCGGGGACAAGACCCACTGGGACGACAGCGACGAGCTGGCGATGCTCTTCGCGGGGACGTACACGGGGCCTTTCTACCGGCACGTCCGGGACCTGCTCCACGACGAGGCCGTGGCGGCGTCCGCGGAAGGGGACCTGGCAGGGACGCGCCGGCGCCGGCTGGATGCGCTCTGGCGGGAAGCCGGGTCGCTCGAGGCGGCGGCCCGGTCCGGCCCGGGCCCTTCGGCTCTCGCCGCCTTCGGCCCCTGAGCGCGGCCGCGCCGTGAGGATCGGCCTCGTCGTCCCCGGCGGATTCGACCGGAACGGACGGGAACGGGTGATTCCCGCGCTGCTCTGGCTCGTCGAGAGGCTCGCGTCGCGAAACACGGTCGTCGTCTTCACGCTCGGGCAGGAGGAGCACCCCGGCGAGTGGCCGCTTCTCGGCGCGAAGGTCGTCGACCTCGGCCGGGCCGCCCACGCCGCTCTCCCCGGCATCGGCATCGCCGCCCGCGCGTGGCACCTCGCCCGCGCGATCCGCCGGCACGGTCCGTTCGATGCGCTCCACGCCTTCTGGGCGAGCCCCTGCGGATTCCTCGCGCGGACCGCCGCGCCGGCCCGCACACCCGTCGTCGTCTCGCTCGCCGGGGGAGAGCTGGCGGCTGTTCCGGACATCGGGTACGGCTGCGGTCTCGTCCTCAGGGAGCGGGTGAAGGTCCGCCTCGCGCTGCGACGCGCGGCCGCGATCACCGCCGCGAGCGCCCCGCTCGTCCGGTACGCCCGGGCGGCAGGGTTCGCGGCCGAGCTCGTCCCGCTCGGCGTCGAGCCCGCCGGCTTCGTTCCGCCTGCACCCCGCGCCGCAGACGAAGCGCCGCGTCTCCTCCACGTCGGGAGCCTCAACCGCGTCAAGGACCAGGCGACTCTCCTCCAGGCCTTCGCGCTCGCCCTCGAACGCGAACCGGCCCTGAGGCTCGACGTCGTCGGGGAGGACACGCTGGGCGGCGAGATGCAGGACCTCGCGGTCCGGCTCGGCCTCGCCGGGTCCGTGACGTTCCACGGCTGGCTGCCCACGGACGAGGTGCGCCCGCTGCTCGCCAGAGCCGACCTCCTCGTCGTCTCCTCCCGTCACGAGGCAGGCCCCGTCGCGCTCGTCGAGGCCGCGGCCTGCGGTGTGCCGACGGTCGGAACCGCGGTCGGCCACGTCGCGGAGGGGGACGGCATCCGCACGGTCGCCGTAACGATCGGGGATGCCGGGGCGCTCGCCCGCGCGATCGTCGCGCTCGTGTCGGACGAGCCGCGGCGCCGGAGAATGGGAGAAGCCGCGCTCTGCTGGGCACGGGAGAACGACGCGGACCGGACGGCCGCCCGGTTCGAGGACCTCTACGGACGTGTCGCGCGCCCGGGGACCGGGTTCAGTGGACGAAGCCGCCCGCCCGGCGCGCCAGGACCTTGAGCCAGGCGAGCTTCAGCGCAAACCCCTCCGCATCCGGCGCCACGTTCGCCTTCACCTCGCCGAGCGTCGGGAAGGCGCTCCTGAAGAGGAGACGCGCCCGCTCGCCCCGGCCGGGCGCGAGGGACAGGGCGACCCGGGAGAAGCCGCGCGCCGGCCGCGCATGGCGAAGGACGGGAAGCGTGGCCGCCCGTGCCCGCAGGTGCGGCGGCACGCGGGCCGCGAGGCGCGCGAGGGACGCCGCTTCGAAGGTCCCCGGGAAGAGGCGCTCGAGGCCGTCCGCGGCGTAGAGGAGCGGCGCGGCCCCGTGCGCGTCCGGCGCAGGAACGTCTGCGCAGAGAGCCCCGCCCGCGCGCGCCCGGTCGAGGAAGTCGACCGCCTGGATGCCGCGCAGCCCCTTCGCCGCGAAGTCCTCCGCGGCGTGGTGCCAGAGATGGCGGAGCATCGCGGGCGCGGACGGGACGCGGAAGCCGACCGGCACGTCGACCGCGTCGGCCGTGAGCTCCCGGGTCGCGTCGAGGACGACGCCGAGGACCGGCAGGCGGAACGAGCGGTGAAGCTCGATCCGAAGGGGGTTGCCGGGGTGCTCTCCCGCCGGGGAGGGAACGCGTTCGTCCTCCTCGGCAAGGACGAGGTGGCGGGGCGTGTCGAGGAGGGGCCGGTACGGGGTGCGGCGCGCGAGGATCGCCGCGGCGTCAGGCACCCTGGCGGGGTCGGCGATGAGGAGGTCGAGGTCCCCCATGGGCCGCAGGCCCGGGGCGGCCTCGCCGCGGAGGAGGAGCGCCGCCCCCTTGAGTGGAACCACGTCGATTCCCTCTGCCGACAGGAGAGAGAGGACCTCCGCGAGGCGCTCGACGATCCTGTGGCCCCTCTCCGCGCACCGCTCGGCCTCGAGGGCGAGGTGCTCGGCGAGCCGCCCGGGCAGCCCGGCCGCGTCCGGAAGGCGGGCGAGGCGCGGAGAGAGGCCCTGGATCGCCGCAGCGAACGCGGCCTTGCGCAGAGGGGGCGCATCCGAGCCCTTCCCCGCGCTCGCCTGCAGGGCTTCCCGCAAGGGCGTCAGGTCGCCCATGGCAATCGATCGGACGCACGCCTCCGCGAGAAACGCGACCCCGGCATCGCCGAGGAGCGCCTCGACCTCCCCTGTCGTGAACGGCGCTTCGTTCACGCCACCGTCCCCGGGTCTCCCCGCGCGGTAAATGCGCAGCTCTTTGTGGTCACGGCTTCTTGCCGATCTCGAACTGGCGGACGATGTTGAAGCCGAGCCGGATGTTCGAGTCGGTGACGCCGCCGCCGTAGTCGGCCGCCATGATCTGGTCGACCGTGGAGGCCGCCGAGTTCCCGATCCAGACGGCGAAGCGGTGCCGCCAGACGCTCTTCTCGAGGGCGAAGGACCACTGGCCGACGGAATCGGGGAGATCGTCGTTGGCGAAGACGTACTCGCCCGTCGCGAGGAAGCCCTTCCCCAGCCTCAGCTGCGCCATGAGCGGGACGTTCCACACATCCGTGAAGAGCGGCGTGTTCGAGACGTATGTCGGGGCCGCCGCAACCGTGAGCTTCTCGGCGATCGTGTAGGCGACGAGGACCTGCCCGAAGACACCGACCTTCTCGTCGATCTCGTACTTCGTCAGCCAGTTCATTCCGCCCCTCACGCCGACGGCGAGGGGACGCTCCCGCATCGGCTTCAGGAGCGTGTACTTCAGGGCGAACTCGTAGTCGCCGCCGGACGAGGCGCGATAGGCCTCGACGGCGAGGCGGTCGACGGGGACCCAGCTCAGGCCGAGGCCGATGTTGGCTCCGGAGTCGAGACCGAAGAGATTGTTCCCGCCGGCCTCGTTCACCGGCTGGTTGAACCGGTGGGTGAAGAGGGCCTGCAGGAGACCCTGGTCGTTGGCCAGGGGCGAGGCCGTCTGGAGGAAGCGATCGCCGTAGCCTGGGTCGAAATCCTGCGGCGGGTCCTCCGCGGCGAGAGGGAGCGCCGCGGCGAGCGCGAAGACGGTGGTGAAGGCCAGGGCGGTGGATGCGATCGTCGGCTTCTTCAACATGGCGGCCTCAGTCGTTCGGGGCCCCGCGTCGAACCCAGTCGACGAGGAGCTGGATCTGGTCCGGCGAGAGCGCGCCACCGAGCGGCATCCGGCCACCGGTGATCGTCGCGTCGCCCCGGACCTTCGAGACCAGGTACGACGCGTCCGCGTCCCCCGGGGCGATCCGGAGGCGCGTCGACTCCACGGCGCGCACGTTGACGGTGTTGCCGTAGCTGCGGCCCGCACTCAGGTCGAGGTCCAGCTGCGGGCCCGGCCCGGCGTGACAGCCCGAAATGGCGCAGGACGGCGTGAAGATCTCCGACTGGACCCGCGTGAACGTCGCCGTCGGATCGGGCCCGTCGTCGGGCTCCGTGGGGCTCTTTCGCGTCCCGCAGGCGGCCAGCGTCACGCTCAGCGCGGTCACGGCCGCGAGGACCACGAGAACCCCCCGACTCCCCGACATCCGGCACCTCCCTGGTTTTCTGGATCCTGCGACGTGATTGCAGGAACAGAGCGTGAGAGGGATCACCGGACTGCGTCCTCGCGCCGGAGGCTCACGGGCGATCGCCGTGGGCGTCGGCCGCCCTCCCCGCCGCTCCCGCGTTACTCTTGCCCGTTGGCCCGGTGACGGCGCCGAGGGCGTTCCTGAGTCGCCAGGCACGAAGGAGTGACCATGGCCGGAAAGATGGCGGGGACGAAGACCGAGAAGAACCTGAAGGAGGCCTTCGCGGGCGAGTCGATGGCCCGCAACAAGTACACCTTCTTCGCGGGCGAGGCGCGCAAGGCCGGGCTGCTCGAGATCGCGAACGTCTTCGAGACGACGGCGAACGAGGAGAAGGAGCACGCCAAGCGGATGTTCAAGTACCTCGACATGCTCGCCGCCACCGACGCGAACCTCGAGACGTGCATCGCGGGCGAGAACATGGAGTGGACCGACATGTACGTGAGAATGGCGAAGGAGGCCGAGGAGGAGGGGTTCGTCCCCGTTGCCCGCTTCTTCACGCAGCTCGCCGAGGTCGAGAAGCACCACGAGATGCGCTTCAGGAAGTGCCTCGAGGAGCTGAAGGCCGGGGCCGTGTTCAAGAAGGGGAAAGAGGTCTACTGGTACTGCACGAACTGCGGGCACATCGAGAAGGGGCTGGAGGCGCCGAAGGTGTGCTCCGTCTGCGCGCACTCGCAGGCGTACTTCCGGGCGATGCCGGAAGGCGAGATCTGAAGATCTGACGCTCCGCCCGGGCCGGACGCGAGCTATCCCACGGGACCCGCATACCCGGTCCGAGCTCGCCGTTCGGCCACTGTTCGGCTTCTTCCCCCATGGTCGCCCCGGCGGCACCCGGGTCTCGCAGGCTCAGCGTGCCGCCGGAGCGCGACGCGCACGAGGAGAAGAGTCCCCATGACGAGCCCGAGGACCGAGAGCTCTACCGTGACCGCGCGCGCGGCCCTGCTGGTCCTGGCGACCCTCGCCGTTGCCCCGGCTTCCCTCCTCGCCGAGCGGCCGGACGTCGCCGCGAAGATCGTCTACGGACGGCTCACTCCGGGAGAGACGGGTCCCGTCTTCATCGAGCTGAGGCTCGGGCCGAAGTGGCACGTGAACGGCCACACACCGCTCGAGGAGTTCCTCGTCCCGACCGACGTCACGCTGACGACCTCCTCGGGCCAGCGACTCCGCGTGAAGTACCCGGAAGGGGAGCTGAAGCGGTTCGCCTTCTCGGACAGGCCCCTCAGTGTCTACGCCGGGATCGTCCGGTTCGAGGCGGAGCTGCTCGTGCCGCCCGGCTCGCGCGAGCCGGTCGCGCTCACGGGCGAGGTCTCCTACCAGGCCTGCACCGACGAGCAGTGCTTCCCTCCCGCGCGCATTCCGCTGCGCGCGAGCCTCGAGATTCGCTGACGGCCACCCCGGTTCGGGGTCCGTTCGGAAACCGTTCGGAATCGGCGCTCTGCCGACACTTCCTGGTATCGACGTTGCGGTCGGCGTGCACGAGGTTCAGAAGATGACGCGATGGCTTCTCCCGCTCTGCCTTTCCGCGGTCCTGGCCGCATCGAGCCCGGCATCTGCCGCGCCGCCCGCGCCCGAGGTGTCGGCCAGGACCCGAAGCGGCGAGCCCTTCGCGCTCTCGGCCTTGAAGGGCCGCGTCGTCCTCCTCGACTTCTGGGCGCCGTGGTGCGTGCCCTGCCGGGCGAGCTTTCCCTTCCTCGACTCCCTGCATGCGAAGTACGCGTCGCAGGGCCTCGCCGTCGTCGGCCTGACGCTCGAGGAAAGGGAGAAGGCCGTCGCCGCGTTCCTCGACGCGGTGCCGGTCCGCTTCCCCGTCGTCGTCGACGCCACCGGCCGCGCGGGAGAGGCGTTCGGCGTCGTGGCCATGCCGACGACGTTCCTCATCGACCGCGAGGGCCGCATCGCGGCGCGCTTCGAGGGGGGCGACCCGAAGGTCCACACGAAGATCGAGACCGCCGTCGCCGCCCTCCTGGCTGGTGGAGACGTCGCCGCTGGGACCGGGGTCCGCTTTCCGGCGAGCGTCGAGGCGGGCGGCAGGACGAGCGGCAGGGTGAAGGCGTGGCGGAGGGGCTGGCTCGCCGACCCGATCATGCAGCTCGACGGCGACCCGCTCACGAAGCTCCTGAAGGAGCACATCCACTCGAGCAAGGAGGCGGCGGCCGGAGACGGCGGCGCCTCGGGAGGCGGCTGTGGCTGCAACTGACCGCCCTTCCCGCCGGAAGGCACGCCGCGCCCGCCGGCCCTTTCGCAATCTCTCCTGCTTTGCCGCCGGCCTCGGCGCGCTCGCGGCCCGCGAGGCGGCCGGTCAGTCGACGCTCGACGCCCGGTTCCTCTTCTACAAGGAGTCGGACGGGCGCAACCAGGTGCTCAACCCGGTCATCTTCTACAAGCCGGACCTCGGGCTCGGCAACGGCGAGCTCGACGTCCAGCTCGGGTACGACACGATCTCCGGCGCATCTCCTACGGGCGGCTACCCCTCGGCCGACCAGACGACCTCCGCCTCGGGCTGGACGAGCACGACCAAGAACTTCCCGCAGGCCGAGTACGAGGACTCCCGGGGCTCCGGCTCGCTCGCCTACCGCCGCAAGTTCGGGGCGCACATGCCATCGATCGACGTCTCCTACTCGAAGGAGAACGACTACGAGGCGAAGAGCCTGGGCCTCTCCGACGCCTGGACGATGGCCGGCGGGCGCGGCACGCTCCACTACGGCGCCTCGGTCTCGCGCGACGTCGTCACCCCCGTGACGAACGACGATCGCTTCACGAAGGACACGACCGGCTTCGCCCTCGGCTGGACCTGGGTCCTCGGCGAGCGGGACCTCCTCGATGTCTCCGCTTCGCTGATGCTCCAGTCGGGCTACCTCGACGACCCGTACAAGGTCGCCCCCATCGGGACGATCGACGACAACGTGACCGTCCCCGAGCGGCGCCCCGACAGCCGCCAGCGCTTCGCCCTCTTCGCCAAGTACGGCCACTACTTCCTCTGGAACGGCGCCGTGAAGGCGAGCTACCGCTACTACCGCGACGACTGGTCGGTCCAGGCGCACACGCTCGACGTCACCTACGACCAGAAGCTCGGCTCGCGGTGGATCGTCTCCCCCCGCGTGAGGCTCTACACGCAGACCGGCGCGTCGTTCTACGGGAGCCTCTTCCCCGTCCCGCAGACGTACATGTCGGCCGACTCGCGCCTCTCCCCTCTCGGGAGCCTCCTCGGCGGCCTGACGGGGTCCTACCGCGTGAACGATGCGCTCTGGGTCAATCTCGGCGGCACCTACCAGATCCAGGAGGGGCGCGACCGTGTGACCCCGGCGACTTCCACTCCCGGCGGCGTGGGGGACACGAAGGTCTCGGCCGCCGACATGACGACCCTCACCGTCACGGCCGGGTTGAGCTTCAAGTTCTGACCGTAGTGGACGCCCTGGCCCACTACGAGACGCGGTTCCCGCTGATGGGCGGCCGCGCCGTCGTCGAGTTCGTCGACGCGCGGGGGCGCGAGAACGCCGCGCGCGTCGCCCGGCTCGCGGAGGAAGAGGCGCTCCGGATCGAGCGGAAGTTCTCGCGCTACCGCGACGGGAGCGTCCTCTCCGAGATCAACCGCAACGCCGGCCGGACGCCCGTGTCCGTCGACGAGGAGACGGACGCCCTCGTGGCGTCGGCTCTCGACCTCTCCGCACGGACCGGAGGCCGGTTCGACCCGACGGTCGGCGTCCTGCGCGGCGCCTGGGACTTCCGGAGTGGCCGGGTCCCCTCGCGCGCGGAGGTCGACGCCCTCCGTCCCCTCGTCGACGCCTCCAGGGTCTCGCGACGCGACGGGACCGTCTTCCTCAGGACCGAGGGGATGGAGATGGACCTCGGCGGAATCGGCAAGGAATACGCGGCCGACCGGGTCGCACGGCTCCTCCTGGAGCAGGGGATATCCGCCGCCGTCGTGAACTTCTCCGGCGACGTGCGGACCGTCGGGAGGCGGCTCGACCGGCACCCCTGGAAGATCGGGGTGCGCGACCCGCGCGACCCGCGCCGCATCCGGTTCTCCGTCCGCCCGATGGCCGGCGCCGGCGTCGCGACCTCCGGGGACTACGAACGAGGCTTCGTAAAGGACGGAACGCGCTACCACCACATCCTCGACGCCAGGACCGGCTGGCCCGCGCGGGGCGTGGCGTCCGCCACCGTCGTCGCGGGATCGGCCGACACCGCCGGGCGCTTCGCGAGTGCAGCTTTCCTCCTCGGCGTCGAGAAGGGCCTCGCGCTCCTCGAAAGCACGAAGGGGCTGGAAGGGGCGCTCATCGCCGAAGACGGGGTGATCCACGCGACGCGCGGGATGAAGTACATGTCGGACCTGCCCGGCAGCGCCCTTCCCGACAGTCCGTACTTCTGAGCCCCCGTCGCACGGCGGGCTGCCGGGCTGGCACACTGGCGCCAGCCCGGCAGGCCTGCGCCGGCATTCAGCCCTGCTCGTCCGCCGAGGGGCCGTAGAGAGCCGGGACGGGAACGTCCTTCAGGCGAAGGTAGACGTTGAGCTGCGCCCGGTGGTGGATCAGGTGGTTCATGACGAAGCTCCTCACGACCGCGACGCGCGGCATCGTGAAGAGGGGCTCGCCGTTGGCGAGGAGAGACCAGCTCTCCAGGAACGCGGCGTCGCTGGCCGCCTCGAGAGCGGCCCGCGCCGCCGGGACTCCCTCGTCGAACATCGCGACCGCTTCCTTCGCAGAAGCGGCTTTCGGAAACGAAGCCGGCACGCCGCCGGGGCTGACGTCGAACGCGTCGTCGACGAGGGTCGAGGTCATCCAGCCCGGAATGCTGGCGACGTGCCCGGCGAGCTCGCCCATCGAGTACGACTTCGCGTGGGGCTTCCAGGCGAAGTCGGCCTCGGGGACCCGCTCGAGCACCTTTCGGGTATTGGCCATCTCGAGATCGAACTCCGGGAGAAGGGACGTGGCGATGCCGTTCGTTCGGCTGCTCATGGGACCTCCTTTTCGGTGAGGCGCAAGTAAAGCGTAAGACAGGGCGAGACGCAAGCTCTTTTTCACGGGCCCGGAAGGGATAGCCTCTCGGGGCCGTGGCTCGCATCGCCGTCGTCGGGTCCGTCTCCATCGACGAGGTCGTCGCGCTGCGCCAGCCGCTGCGCGCGGGGGCGCACCTCGATGGCCGCGAGCGGGGGCGGCGCGTCGGGGGCGGGGCGGCGAACACGGCGATCCCCCTCTCCTTCGCCGGGCACGCGGTGACGGTCGTCTCCGCAGTCGGCACCGACCGCGAAGGGAGCACCATCCTCGCGCGGCTCTCGGAGGCGGGGGTCGACACGGCCCAGGTGATGCGCCGCGCGGGTCCCAGCACGCGCTCTCTCGTCCTCGTCGAGCCCGACGGAGAACGGACGGTCGTGAACCTCCACCGCTGCCGCGAGGAGGGCCCGCCCCGGCGCCTCCGGACACTCCCGGCCGACGTGATCTACGTGAGGAGCCGCGAGCTCGACCTCGCGTCGATCCTCGCCGCCCGGGTCGAGTCGGCCCTCGTCGTGGCGCACGTACCGCCGTACGGCCCGGGCGTCCGCCCCGCGCACGTCCTCGTCGCCTCCGCGGCGGACCTGCCGGACGAAGGGCGGCTCGCGCCGTGGGAGACGGGACGCAGGGCCGCAGGCGAAACGCTGGGCTGGATGGTCGTGACGCGCGGGGCCGGCGGAGCCGAGGCGCACTCGGCCGACCGGCGCCTCCACGTGGCGGCCCGGGACGTGGCCACCGTCGACAGCACGGGTGCCGGCGACGTCTTCGCGGCGGGGCTCGTCCACGCGCTCGCGGGCGGAGCGTCGATGGAAACGGCGCTCGTGACGGCCGTGGCGTGGGGAACGTGCGCGGCCGAGCTCGGCGGTATCCCGACGCGGGAACGGATCCTCGAGCTGCTCTGAACGGCGCGGGCCCTGCCGAGGACGACATCGACCCGTGATGTCCGTTTCTTCTTCAGCGCCCCTCGTACCAGTACGGAGTCTTCTTTGCCCAGTCGCTCTCACGCCACCGCGTATGGAGAAGTCGGAAGGCCTCGCTCGAGAGCCGTGCGGTGTCTTCGTCGCGGCAACCGACCCTGCCGGCGGTCACGGCGAGATGCAGCAGCTCGGGTGCCGCCTCGTCGCGAGGAAAGCGACGGGCGAATTCCAGCGCCTCACGGCAGAAGAAAGACGGTAAGCGTCCGACGAACCCCGTCCTTCCCGGCCCGGGCGTGATCGCCGATTCTCGGCGGCACGGAGGGGCCGATGGGCAAGCGCGATTCGAAGCGGCGGGAGATGGCGAAGCTGGTGGCTCGGTGG
>Ga0209573_1002211_pt1 | contig 25929 bp, 26 predicted proteins | sample TNRBio252014_DNA_FD_185870 | JGI IMG/M metagenome (GOLD analysis project Ga0209573, IMG submission 185870) | Wastewater treatment Type I Accumulibacter community from EBPR Bioreactor in Madison, WI, USA - TNR Reactor_6/25/2014_ DNA (SPAdes)... | ecosystem: Engineered > Bioreactor > EBPR >... | reverse complement strand
GATGGGGTACGCGGACGTGCGGAAAGATCAGGAAGCGGCTGTTGTTCACCACCCGCGCCATGTTCTCGCGGCGGGCCTGGGCCGTCCAGCCGATCCACTGATCGCGCACGGCCACCGCGCGGGCAGCGCCGGACAGCAGGACGCAACCCAGCCGCCGCTGGCCCGCCTTGATGAAGTAGCGCAGCCGGTAACCGAAGGCCCCCTGGAAACCCAGCGGGTGCCAGCGTGCCACCAGCGCATCCCACTGCGCCACCCGGGTCGCGTCGCGAACCACTTCCAGGGACACCGGCGCGAGCGCCGACAGGGCGCAGTGCACCGCCGGCTCGGCAACGGGGGCGGCGGATGCCGATGGTGGTGCGCAACGGCGCGGCGGCGAGGGCCTCAACGCAGTCAGTACCAGCAACCCGGCCGCCTGCAAACGCTCCAGGAAGTCCAGGCAGGCGCTGATCTTCGCCGTCCCCGTCGGGGTCGTCCAGCCCAGGTGCTCGCACACCGTCGCCGCCAACTCCTTGCGTGCCAATCCCGGCAGCCGCGCGACCGTCGCGCAGAGCTCGGCAATCTCCGTAGCGCTGAACACGCGACCGCAGTGCACCCGCAGTGCACCCATTCCCCCGCACTCGTTGCATGCATCGCAAACCCTCCGACTGAAGCGCAGATTGATTACGCTCCACCTATCCTGCCAGAAGTCCGCCCGGCTGTTTAGCCCTCTTGCGCGAAGGTTTTTTCTTGCTCCCCACCGCCAGGCCTTGAAAATACCGGGCTGCAGCATTCATGCTTCAGGGCTGGCAAAAATCATTGTGGTCGCACAGCCTCGCGCTTGATCATCGTCGCTACACCTATTAAGGAACAGCAAATGCTTATGTGGCCTCAAATTGGAGCTTCGCCCCCACTGGGCCTGATTGTGCATCTGAGCCGACATCATTTTGCGTCGCTACAGGTATCGACCAGCATCATCAAGGTTCGTTACGCGAACCGTCGCGGTTGTAGCGCGGCTGGCGGATCTTGCGCACATAGGCCGCCACGTCGGCCATGCCCTCGCGATCGCGCCAGATGCCGAAGGCCGGATCGTCGGTCGTGAACTCCTCGGCCGGCGCGGCTTGGGCTTCCTCCTCAATGTGCACGGTCACCAGTGCGCCGCTGCCCTTGGCCAGCTTCGCGCGCCAACTCTCCAGCAACTCGGCCACCGGCACATGCTCGAACACGACTGCATTCATCATCAATCCTTCCTCATGTGAGCGGCGGCATCACGCCGCTGCATAAGCGCGCCGGGCGCGTGCATCACGCAGTAGCCCATCGACCACGTACAGCAGCTTGTCGCGCTCGCCGATGGCGCGGATGCGCTCGATCATCGAAGTGTCCTGCAGAAAGGCGCTTTGCTCTTGCTGTGATACCAGCGAATCCAGCGTCATCACGTCGTCACGGCGCTTGCTGCGCCGTGTGTTCTGTCGGCCTGCCCTCTCTCAAGCGGGCAAGCTGCGCATCCATCCGGGTATGACTTCTTCATGCGGGATGCTTGGCTGGGGGTCATCGATAGCCGCCTGAATCTCGGCGGCCAGCCAGCGGGAGTAGTTCTCTTGGGCCGTGGTCATTGCACCGCCTCCCATGGATTGATGACGTTCAGCCCGGAAGCCTCAAAAGGGCTGGTGTCACGGGTGGCGACGGTGAATCCATTGGCAAGGGCGACGGCCGCAATGAAGGCATCGGCCGTTTCGACCGTTAAGCCAGCAGCGCGGGACTTGGCCAGCAGCTCGGCATAAGCCTTCGTGCAAGCCATATCGAACGACAGCACCCGATTGGCGAACATCGGCAGCAGGCGCTTTTCCAAGTTTTCATGCAGGCTGCCCCGGCGCTTTCCGGCCGGCATCAGCGCGATACCCGCACGCAGCTCGGCTACCGTGATCGCGGACAGGTAGAGCGTTTCCAGCGCTTGCGCGTCGATCCAGTCAAGGACGCGGGCATTGGGCTCCCGGCGCTGCGGTTCCGAAATCACGTTCGTATCGAGCAGGATCATTCGAAGCTCACCGCACGGGCCGGAGACTTGATGCGCACGCTCTCAAACAAGGCGTGTTCTTCATCGGTCAGGCCGCCAGCCTCGCGGGCGATGGAAGCCAGGAACGAGCCGAGTTTCACGCGGCCCTCGGGCCTCGCTGCCTTCTCTAAGATGGAGCGGATTTCGGCCTCGGTGCTGCGGCCATGCTGGGCGGCTTGGATTCGGATGGCCCGATGCACCTCATCGGGCAGATTTCTTACATTCACGTTTGCCATTTGGTATATCTCCAGAAAAAAATATCAATGCACCCAGTTTATAGAAACAGCACCACTCTGCAAGCATTTCATGCTGCATGGTCATTTAGCCTACGACATGCAAACGGTTCGTCAGGAGCGCAATGTGGCGGGGAGTGTCTGCTCAGACCTCCCGGGGAATCCGGGGACCGGGGAATCCGGGGACGGACCACGGTTTGGGAATCCGGGGACGGACCACGGTTTGCTGATCCGTTCGCCGTACGAACTACGCGCCGGCTTCGTGATGGCAGCGACGCTGATCTCGGGGATCAATTCCGACCTGCCTGGCCAGATCATGGCCCAGATCGCGCAGAACGTTTTCGACACGGCCACCGGCAAGTACCTGTTGCTCCCGCAAGGCTCGCGCTTGGTCGGCAGCTATTCGAGCGACGTCGCCTACGGTCAGGCGCGGGTGCTGGTGGCTTGGCAGCGCATCGTTTTTCCGGACGGCAAGGCGATGGACATCGGCTCGATGCCGGGTGCCGATGGTGTCGGTTACGCCGGCTTCAACGACCGGGTGAACAACCATTACCTGCGGCTGTTCGGGTCCGCATTGTTGATGTCTGCCGTCACCGCCGGCATCAGCTATAGCCAACAGCAGAACCAGACGCAGACACCCTACGGCACGCCAAGTGCCAGTAGTGCCATGAGCGAGGCCCTGGGGCAGCAGCTCGGACAGGTGACCGCGCAATTGATCGCCAAGAACATGAACATTGCGCCGACGCTGGAGATCCGGCCCGGCTATCGCTTCAACGTCATCGTCACCAAGGACATGACGTTTTCCAAGCCGTACCAATCCTTTGACTACTGATGACGCCAGGGAGAAAAGACGATGAAGCCCGAGGCTAAAATTTTAGCCGCTAAAATTTTCCTGGCGATGGCCCTCTCGGCCAGCCCAGCGATGATGGCACCGGCACATGCGACCGGGATCCCAGTGTTCGACGCCGGTAACCTCACGCAGAACGTAATGACCGCCATGGAAAGCGTGGCGCAAACGCTGCAGCAAATCGAGCAATACCGGACGCAACTGCAGCAATACGAAAACATGCTGAGGAATACCGCTGCGCCGGCCGCCTACATCTGGGATCAGGCGGTCACCACGATGAACCTGCTGCGCGGTGCGATCGACACCCTGGACTACTACAAGGCCAACCTCGGCAGCATCGACAACTACCTGGGCAAGTTCCAGGACACGGCCTACTACCGCAGTTCGCCATGCTTCAACCCTGGCGGGTGTACGGCGGCGGAATGGGCGGCGATGAGGGACAGCCAGCGCCTCGGATCCGAAGCACAGAAGAGGGCGACCGACGCGCTGTTCAAAGGCCTGGACCGTCAGCAGGACGCGATGCAAGCCGATGCGCGCACCCTGCAGCGCCTGCAGTCGAGTGCGCAAGGCGCGACAGGCCAGATGCAGGCCATCGGCTACGCCAACCAGTTGGCCAGCCAACAGGCGAACCAGTTGCTGCAGATCCGGGGGCTCCTGATCGCGCAGCAAAACGCCATCGCCACCCGCAACCAGGCGCTGGCCGATCGTGAAGCACAAGAAGCCGCTGCCGGCGAGCAACTGCGCAGCGGCACTTTCCGCAGTAGTACAGGGCGTACCTGGTAAGGAGGAAATGACATGAAAGCAAGACAACTTTCGAGCGTGGTGCTGGTTGCCATGGTGGCAGCCTGGGTCAGCGCGTGTTCCCCGGACATCCCCAAGGAGGAAGCGCCGACTGTCAATGACGAGAACTGCAAGCTGGAAAACATCACCAAGATTGGTGACAAGGCCACGCGGGAGGAATTCGCGGCGGCGTGTCTGCGCCGTGGCCCGGGTTTCAAACCCAGTCAAAATAAAGCCTGGTGAGGTAGCGAGGATGAGCCTGCCATCCCACTGGAAAATCGCCGTCGGTACGCTGTTGCTGGGGCTGCTGTTCTTCTCGGTCGAAGCGCAGGCGGCGATCGACAATTCGGACGTTCTGGATAACGTCCTGGCACGCTATTCGGCCGCGGCCAGCACTTGGGCGGCAACGATCACGGCGCGGGCCTCGTGGCTGTTCTGGACCCTGACCCTGATCTCGATGGTCTGGACCTTCGGCATGCTGGCCTTGCGCAAGGCCGACATCGGCGAGTTCTACGCGGAGTTCGCACGCTTCACGATATTCACCGGTTTCTTCTGGTGGCTGCTCACCAACGGCCCGACTTTCGCCACCGACATCATGAATTCGCTGCGCACGATCGGCGGTACGGCAAGCGGCACAGGAGCAGCGCTATCGCCCTCGGGGATCGTCGATATTGGCTTCAACATCTTCTTCAAGGTGCTCGATTACTCCTCGGTATCGAGGCCTGTCGATAGTGCGGCCGGTATTCTCATCAGCGCAGCAATCCTCATCATCCTGGCCTTGATCGGCGTGAATATGCTGCTGCTCCTGGTGAGCGGCTGGATCCTGGCTTACGCCGGCGTGTTCTTCCTCGGCTTTGGTGGCTCGCGATGGACTTCGGACATGGCGATCCATTACTACAAGACCGTTCTGGGTATCGCCGCGCAGCTGCTCACCATGGTGCTGTTGGTCGGCATCGGCAAGTCTTTCGTCGACCAGTACTACGTCAACATGAGCGCCGGTATCAGCCTCAAGGAATTGAGCGTGATGCTGATTGTCGCCGTGGTCCTTCTGGCCCTGGTTAACAAGGTACCGGCCTTGATCGGCGGCCTGGCGATGCATGGCGGCACACATGCTCTGGGCGGTGGTTTCGGAACCGGCGCGGCGATGGGCGCTGCCGCCATGGCGGGTGCAGCCGTCGCCACGGGAGGCGCTGCGATCGCCGCCGGCGCAGCGAATGCGGCCGGCGGAGTTCAAGCGCTGATGACTGCCGCCTCGAAAGCATCGCAGAACGTCGCCGGAGGCACGGACATTGTTTCGCGCATGACTGGTGGGATGGCGGACGCGGTTGGCGGTGGCGGGGCGAGCGGTAGCGCGGCCGGCCCCGGCAGCCCTCTGGCGAGCGCAATGGATGGCCCGGCGATGAGCGGCAGCCCGTCATCCGGGGCGACCTCGGGTGGCTCTCGTGCGAGTTCCAGCAGTAAGGGCAACACGGCCAAGGGAAGCACGACCGGCAACAGCAAAGCCAGGGCCGCAGGGCAGACACCAGGTCAGCAGCCGCAAGGCGGCGAGAAATCTGCTCTGGGTACGGTCGGCCGGGTCGCCACCGACGCAGCCGCCAACCTGGTCAAAGGCACTTGGGACGTCGCCAAGGAGAGAGCCAACGCCGGCGCTGAGGCTGCACAGGAACGCCTCAGCCAGACCGTCGGCGGCAAAGTGGCCGCGGCCATCAAGGCCCAGGGGACGATCGCAGCACCAGGCGAGCAACTCAAGCCGGAACCCACGTTCGACGGCAACAGCCTGTCAGGAGCCAGCGACACGTCGGTGGACGCTGACTCGGAAGTCTCCGCATTCCGCGACCGCGACACCCACTCTCCATCACACAAGGGGCGTTACACATGAAACCCAAGCTTGTTCTCGCTTCGCTCGCCTTGGCCGCGGCGGCGCCAATCCCGATCACGGCCGGAGCCGAAGAGGCACTGACCGGCGATACTCGCCTGGCGTGTGAAGCCATCCTGTGCCTATCGACGGGTACTCGCCCCGGTGAGTGCTCGCCGTCGCTGCACCGCTATTTCAGCATTTCGCACCGGAAACTGAGCGACACCATCCGCGCTCGTGGCAACTTCCTGAAGCTGTGCCCGGTGGCCAATCAAACCCCGGAAATGAGTTTGCTGGTCAACGCAATGGCGAACGGCGCCGGTCGCTGCGATGCGGCTTCGCTGAACGTCACGCTTCTTTCATGGAACTGGGACAACGAGGCGGCGGTGCTCATCGGCAACCAGATGCCCGGCTATTGCGCGGCCTATGCGGGCCACGCCTACACCGACTTTTCCGGCACGCAGCCGCGTTACGTGGGGACGCCAGAAAGGGGCGGGTACTGGGTCGAAGCCAATGACTATGACCGCGCACAGGCCGAGTACAACGCCCGAATCGCAGCAGAAGAAGCGCAGCGGCGTCTGCTGTAATCACCGCAGGAACCAGCAAGAGGGGAGGGCAATGCCTTTTGTCGATCTTCCGCCGCAGCTCCAAGAGCGCGTCGTGTGCTCGATTTCGGCAGCCGTGAAATACGCGGTCCCCGCGAACATCGTCCTGGCCGTTGCCGAGAAAGAAGCGGGGAAGCCGGGTCAATGGGTGCGCAACAGCAACGGTACGCATGACGTAGGGCCGATGCAGTTCAATACGTCCTACCTCAGTGACCTGGCGCGCTATGGAATCACGGCGAACGATGTTGCCGCGGCCGGGTGCTACGCGTTCGACCTGGCCGCCTGGCGGATCCGCGGACACCTCAAAAACGACAAGGGTGATCTCTGGACCAAGGCAGCCAACTATCACTCCAGGACGCCGCGATACAACACGGTGTACCGGAGCGATCTGCGTGTGAAGGCCGCCAAGTGGGCGGATTGGCTGGAAGCGCGGTTTGTTACGGTGGATGTGACGAAGGTGGGCGCGGTGCCGGTGAAATCGGCATCAGTGCAGGCAACTCGATTGCTTGCAGTGGCAGGGGCTACCGCCGCGAGGCGACAGACCAAAGCAGCGTGGGAAGTTCCAGAGTATGTCCCGCGGAAGTTGATCCGCAACGCCCAGCCGTGATTCATGCGGTGCTGATTTTAGCGGCTAAAATTAGTGGCGTCCTCTGCAAACGGCCGAGCGTACTTTGCGATCCGTTTTCTGAGACTATGAGGCCCAGCTACGGCCATCGATGCAACCGGACACCGTTGTTAAACGTCATACTGCCAATGAATCAATAGTGTTCGCCATCGTGCCATTTCCGGTGAGAGGCGCGTGGTGTAAGTCACCGACCCGTCCCGTCGAACTATGCGCCACGGCGGCGCCACTCCTTGAAATCCGTCTCGGTCAAAATGTGACTCGAAGAGGCTTGGTTGATCGCAGCCAGAAGCGAACCGGACGCAAACCCGTGCCCACATGAAGCTTGATTGGAGCCTGTAGAACCACCTCTCGTCCCGATCGAACCCCTCGTATGAAACTGTGCGTCTGACCGGGCGACGAACCGGAAGCGGCTTTGGCAGACCGGTCACGATTCGATGAAGGCCAGTCTGCGTCTCTACGCGTGGATGTCCCGAGTTCACTCGAATCTCAACAGGAGGTGTGTCGGAGAAGACATGAAGATCTGTGAACTCTCGGAGATCCGCTTCACGCACCTCGATCACGCGAGAGTGCGTGATTCTGAACCGTTTGTCATTATTCAGAATGGTGAGGGTCGCGGACTCGTTCATCACAGTGACGGGGTACGAAGGCACCTCGACTCCCAGTGTCCCAGCTAGGTTCTCCAGCCCACTGGTGTAGCTGCCACTGAAATCCGCGTAGATTATCGAACGCAACAGACTCGGGATCGCACACTTTTTAGCCAGGATAGGCACCACCTTCACTCGCCGCTCCCCAAGTTCAGAGACCAGGGCTTCGTCAAGTTCTCGTTGTGCAAAATGAGACTTGATAAATGACGGGCTAAGCACTGGGAGGAAGTAGTCGGATGTTCCTATGCCCTCGCCGATCGATTGGACCAGCTTATCGCCAGGCTTCAGGCGCCACTTGTCAATCCACACGTCCAGGCCAGCATCGTCTAGGTCCTTGGCAAGCCGGAGAACGAAAGGTTGGTCAATGTGACTGTAGCTCAAGAAGAGGCGTTTTGGCATCAGTGGAATCCAATCGGTAGTCCGTGGCTTAGGAATCCTGGGGTAATGTAGAAGACAGGCATTCGCCTACCGTCTAATCTACCGCGCAAGTTCGTTCTCAACCCTCAGCCGTGTTTCATGCGGCTCCAAGTTTAGCGGCTAAAATTTTGTGGCTAAGAACCATGCTGACGCAAGTACGCCATCAGTCGTTCATATCGGGGGTCGGTTACAAGCGCGGGTTCGGCGTTACGAATGGCATCCAGGCAGGCTCCAAGGTCACTGGGTGGCCATTGGGCCTGATCGCTGCCGATCACCAGGCTCAGGAAATCCAGCGCCTCTTCCGGGAACCGGTCGCAGAGACCACCAGCCTCATGAAGCCGATGAACCAAATAATCAGGGTGGGCCGCTGGTTGTAGCCAGGCGCGGAGCAGCGCCAATGCCTCAGGGAACGCATCCTCCGCCGCGACACACAGGCGGCCGAAACTTTCCGCGATGGCTGGGGTGGCGTTGTCCCGCGTCTTCGGCCAAATGGCGTGCATATACGGTGCGACCCGGTTCTTCCAGTAGTCGGCGCGCTGGTCACCAGCCCCTTCTAGCGTTCGAACCAGTGCCTGTGCCGCTTCGTGCAGTCCATCCGATGGTAGCGCACGGGTGGCGGTCGCCAGTTCGGCGGTCGTGAAAGTATCGCCAGAATCGAGGGCGGCGAAAGTTAGAAGTGAAGCGTACTGTCCGTCGTGTTTGCCAAGCGTGGCATAGTGGCGTGCGGTATCAAGGAACGCTGGTTTGATGACCTCCATCAAGGGGCGATACAGGCGTGGTGACCAGAGGAAGCCTTCCCAGGCTGCGCGCGCCTCAATTTCGGAGCACTGCCAGTCGAATAATGGCAGTAGGTCTTGTGTCGCCCACTCCGGATCCACACGGAACAAAGAAATCACATTTGCTGCCAGCAGAACCCGGCCATGGCGGAATTTCTCGGCCTTCGGGTCGCAAAGCTCGGCAAAAGTAGGCTTGAGTTCATTGGGCAGGCCTTGCCCATCATCCAGTGGCTTTCGATACCACCAACGCAGCATTGCCTCGGTCACATGGCCCACTGGATGATTGATGGCATGCATGACGGGTTCTTCGGTATCGACCTCGTCCTGATGATCCTGCTTCAAGATGCGAGTGGCGAGCGCGAAGAACAGTACTTCGCGGCCCTCGAAGGTCTTGGCGATGGACTGCAGCCACCAACTAACCCCATTTGCGAGGGCTATCAGCAACTCATCTGGTGCACGAGCCAATAGCGGCGCCATGTAGCGCCATGAACGTTTGATGAGCTTCTCTTCTGACCAAGCTTGCAAAGCCTCACGCCAGCGGTCGCTAGGCCAGATGTCTTCCTTGCTCAAGGCACACAATGCACAGGCAGTAGTCGCAAAGTTGTCGCGGCAGCGCTGCCGCCAGTCGTCTTCCTGCCAGTGATCCCTGCTGGGGTGCTGTTTGAGCCATTTGAGGAGCTCGCGGCGACTACGCGGCGTAGCCGTGAACTTGCGCCACTCATCGCCATCGCCCATCCAGAAAGGAAACTCGTCGCGTTCATCCGCAGCGGGCTGCCGCGTGGGGTACTTGCCGGAAAGCTCGGCCAGTCGCTCGGCACCGGCTGAGGTTAGCGCCACACCAGCCTGGACCATCCTGGCCAAACGCAACCAAATTTCCCGATCCCCGATACGCGTCCAGCGCTCTGGTTCGATATCGTCCCCAAATATGGCGCGGGGCGGCCCAATCAGAATGGCTTGTTCAAGCTCCACCAGCTCTTCCTCATCGACTTGCGGCGCCAGCGCGACCAGCAGTCGGATAGCTTCCCGTTCGGTTTCCACCGACCACAGCCACCAATGCTCATCCGCCAACAGCCAGTCGAGTGCGCGGCGACGGGCGATAACTTTGCCCTGCGCAGCGGCGAAGAACGCCAGGCGCCGAAATAACGGGTAAGGGGTTTGCCACCAGGCCTCCGCCGCGAGCGCTGCTCGCTCGGGCGATTGCAGCGCCGTAGCAAGCCAGGCGTCCCGTGTCAGGCCAATCAAGACTGTCCAGTCGTGCAAACGCTTGTTCTGTGCATGCTCGCTGATCGACGGCTGAGCCATGTACGACCGGTCGCTTCGGTCCTTCGCGCCGCCGAGTTCGCGCATCAGATCGAGGGTATCGCGTAGCAGCCCGCTGAAATCAGACAGCAGCTCAGGAAGCGCTGTGGCCCAACGCTCATCCGTGGGCAAATCGCGCAAGCCGGAATGGAGATGGTCCGTGGTAGACAGCATAATCTTCCATTCGACGAGATCCTTGATGCGATCTGGTTTGCCGCCGTCGTTATCGTCAGACGGCCAATGGAATGGTTCGTGCAGCGACACGCGTGGAGTCAGCGTCTCGCGCAGTTCCAGACGCAAGGTGGTCGTGAGTCCATCCCGCTTGAAGCGAGCGCGCCAGCGTTGAAAGTCGAACTCTCGCACCCAGGATTTCACGCGTCCGGTCAATAGCAGACGCCACAGTGTGCGCATCCGGGGGCTAGGTATCGCGTTGGGCGCACTGGCGCGAATGCGCGCGAGCTCGGCCGTGTCGTCATCGCGTTCGAGCTTGGCCAGTTCGTCCAGGCGGTTTTCGATCAACCAAAGCAGATCGCCGTGCAGCTGACCGCCGCGTTTGACAAGCCAAAGCAGCAGGATCGAGTCATCGAGATGGCGAATCAGCCAGCGTGCCAACTGCCGCATCACTTCGTCCCAGCCGCTGCGGCGAGCTCCCGCATAAACGATGGTCATCAATGGTGCTAAGGGGTAGGGCGATGGCCTCCCGATCAAGCTGAATGCCAGTTCGTCATCCACCGCCGCCTTGGGCGGTACACCGAAGCGAGCCAGGTCTGCCTGGCGGTAGCGCTCATCGCTCAAAGGTTCCAGCCAGTCGAGGGACGGCACCGGGTCCAGCTCGGCAAAGTGCTTGGCAGGCAAGCCGCGTGGGTCGCTCAGTGCCCATAGCAGGCGGCCGACGAAGTCGTCCTGTTGGGTGCTCGCCAGAGGGTGCGCCATGGCGCACTCGACAACGATGCGCTCCTTGCCGCGTACGCCATCACGATAAGTATCGGCCCAGGCACGCAGAGTGTTGTGCAGGTAGGCGTGGCGATAGTGTTCGCGGTAGAGGATGGGGGTGACATTTTTGGCTTTCCATTGGTTGGCACACTCCGTTTCCTTGTTCCTGGAAAAGCTGCCGAAGGCGAACATCTCTGGTGGCGACTCGCCCAGCAGGCGGTCGGCAGCGAGTGCATCCATCATGTAGCGCAGTACCGGATCGTTGAGGCTGTAGCCGACGAAGCACACGGTGTAGTTGCGGAACAACTCGCTGACAAACCTCGCCGCCCAGCGCTCGGTCAGGTACGCCAGACCAAAGTCGCCACTGGATACGACCAAACGATCCAGTTCTCTTGGCGTAGGCGCGATGGCCAGCAGGCCATGCAGATAGACTAATCCGTCCCAGCGGTTCTTCGGCACCGGCAACAGCGGCGCCTGAAAGCGCTCCACCGGCAGCGACTTCGCCGCGACTACTTCCTCGAATAATCGGTCGAAGTTGGTGGTTATCAGCCGGGTGCAGCCGTTGCGGCTTCTGCTCAGCGTCAGCAACGCCTCGTGGGTCGCGGTCGCATTCGGGGCGCTGAGGTCGGGCGTGAGGATGCGCGCCAGTTCCTTGCGCACGATGGCCTCTTTGCGGCCACCGACGATGTCCGCTTCCAGCAGACCCACGGCGGTGTCGAACTGCCCGGCCTTGATCGCCGCCTGCTGTACGGCGTTCGGCGTGGTCGCCAATGCCTTATAGAGTTTCTTGACCAGCCCAGCGAAATTGGGCAGCTGCGCCGGGTAGGAGATGCCCGCGCCGCAGAAGAACACCACGCGCTCATCCTCGTGCGCCTGCAAAAGGCGCTCGGGCAGATCGGGGCCGTGGCGAACGAACTGCATTCAGTCGGCCCCGGAGAACATGCGCTCCAGCGTCGCGGGGATCAGCGCGTCGTTGGCCTGGCGAATGGTGGTGTGGCGAGCTTTCAGCGCGCAATGTAGATCGAAGAGGCGTTCTACACGCGACTGCTCGGGACGAGGTGGAAGCGATATTCTACGAGCAAGGATGTGCTCTGGCTGAATGCGCAACCGCCGATCTCCTACTCCTTTGCTGGTGGCGCGTAGGCCGTGCCAATCCGCCTCGGTCAAAAACAGCGTCATCAAGAACTTCGCCGAAGCCAGTTCGGAATTGACCTCAAAGGTTGGGAATTCATTCGAAACGAAATAGCCATCAAATTCTTGAGGTACAAGCGCATACGCTCCCTCAAATGCGAAAAGCCTGCTGTAGATGAACTGCCCCTGCCTTATCCGATACAGCGTCTTGGCGCTGGTGGTGGCTCCGTCAATCGGCGGCTTTTCGAAGAGGCCGCGGGCGAAACTGAAGATGCCGATATTCGGGTAGCTCTCGACAGCGTCCACTTTCTGCGGGTCCAGTGCTAAATCGGCGATGCTACTGATAGGCGCTTCTCGCCAGCCAAGTGTGTAACGTTCTGCATCGGAAATATCGCTACGTTTAGCCATCGTGACCAGCAGTCGCAGCGAATCGCGCTCGATGGCATCGAGATGTTCGTTCACCTGCCGCGCCTTGTCGGCCAGCGCGTCGAGTCGGCTGACGATGGCTTGTTGTTCGGTGAGCGGCAGCAGGGGCACTTTTAACGAGAGGAAAAACCGCTCTTTGTAGCGGTTTCGTGTTGTCGGCGTACTGCCCGTGCAATCTTCTTCGACGCGCCGCCAGACGGCAGGAAGTCGAAACCAATAGCGCAGGAATGAAGTACAGATTCGATCCGGATCGACCGCAAAGATCGGGAACTCGTTGGAAACAAAACTTCCATCAAGATCGGGGCCGATGATGCCAAAAGCACCACGCCATGCGAATAACCGGCTGTAGATGAAATCACCTTGTGCCACACGGTTTAAGCGCGTAGCGGATGTTTCAGGGCCCGAGACCGTTTCACGAAGGAACGCTCCTCTACCTTCAAGGCGAACACCGAGCAACGGATAAGTACCTTCGGGTGACACCGACTCAAAGCGATTGACCTGTGAGAGCACGTCACCAAGCGATACGCTATGGCACTGCCTCATCCCTGCACCTCGGCCACCAGGGCTTCTATCTCGCTGAGCAGGCGTAGCACGTCCTCCTCCCCGGCGCGCATGGCGGCCACCAGGTCTTTCGGGTCGGCATGTTCCAGCCCCTCGGCAGCATGCGGGTTCTTCAGATCCAGGTTGTAGATCGGCCAGTAAAGCGTATCACCCTCTGCCTGCGCGGCTTTGGCAGAGGCTTCATGGGCCTGTTGCTGCGCCTTCAGCTCGCGCAATTTCGCTTGCAGTGCAGCCTTGTCGCCGTTGGCAGCACTGCTGACGGCTTGCTCCAGCTCGCGGATAGGCTTGCCCAGCGCTAGCGCACTGGCACGTTCGGCTCCAGTGTTGTGCCTATGTGGGGTGGCGGCCTCGATGGCAGCCGCGCGCTTGGCGGTGAAGTCCACCCGCCAGGCCTGCGGGCCTTCCTCGCGCTGGTTCCACCAGTCGAGCACGGGCTGGAATGCCTCGAAGGGCAGCGGTGCGGTTTTGCTGTATTTCTTGCGGCCCTCAGGTTGTGGCAGCTCGTAGTACCAGATGATGTCGGTCGGGCCGCCGCGCTGAAAGAACAGCAGGTTGGCCGGAATGTCGGTGTAGGGCGCGAACACCCCCTGCGGCAGGCGCACGACGGTGTGCAAACGGAACTCCTTGAGCATTTCCTCCTTGATGACCGCGCATACGCCATCGCCAAACAAGGTGCCGTTGGGCACGACGACCGCGGCGCGGCCGCCCTGTTCGGCGCCATGCCCGGGATAGCGCAGTTTGCGCATGATGTATTGCAGGAAGAGCAAGGCGGTTTCCGCCGTTTGCATGTTGGCCGGGAAGTTGACCTTGATGCCGGCTTCCTCCTCGCCGCCGAAGGGAGGGTTGGTGAGGATCACGTCCACCCGCTCGCGGTGGCCGATTTCGGTGATGCGCCGCTCCAGAGTGTTGCCATAGGCGATCTGTGGGGCTTCCAGACCGTGCAGCAGCAGATTCATCTGCACCAGCATGTAGGGCAGCGGCTTGGCCTCCTGCCCGAACAGGGTGTCGCGTTGCAGGGTGCGACGCTGGACCGGCGTGGTCACCTGTTGAGCAATATGGTCGTAGGTTTCGACGAGAAAACCGCCAGTGCCGCACGCCGGGTCGAGCACGCTTTCGCCGAGCCTGGGGTCGCTCGCCTGCACCATGAAGCGCACCACCGGGCGCGGCGTGTAGAACTCGCCCGAGTCGCCGGCGGCGTCGCGCATCTCGCGCAGCATGGATTCGTATAGATGCGAGAGGGTGTGGATCTCCTCGCTGCTGCTGAAGTGAATGCCGTTGATCTTGTTGATGATGTCACGCAGCAGGTAGCCGCTGACCATGCGGTTCTGCACGCCGCGAAAAACGTTAGCGACCACCTCGCGCTGGCTGCCTTTTTCGCCGGTGCCGGCGAGGCCGCGTAGATACGCGAACAGACCCGGCCCGCGCGAGCCGTTGGCACGGTAGCATTCGTCCTGGTTGATGAAGGCCAGTAGTTCGTCGCCGGAGAGTCCGTCCTCACGAGCGGCCCAGTCACGCCAGCGGTACGGGGCTTCGATGATTTGGTGATAGCGCCTGCCGTCGAGTTCGGCTTCCTCCTCGTGCACGACTTCGAGGTCGTCGAGGAACTTGAGGAACATCACCCAGGTGAGCAGTGGCAGGCGGTCGACGTCGCCGTTGAGGCCCTTGTCCTTGCGCAGGAGTTTGCGCGCACTGCCGATCAGCGCCGACAGATTGTCGCGCGTGGTCAGGGGCGCCCGGGTGCGTTTGGCTCGGGTCGTTGTTTCGGTTGCAGGCATTCAGGAGATTCTCGTCATTGGTAAAGGGCAGTCTGCAGGCGCGAGACGGCTTCCTTGAAAGGCTTGATACCGCCGAAATGCCGGCTGGCGATTTCGGAGGGGCTGCCGAAGCGGTCGAAAGGTTGCACCTTCATTAGTTCCGACAGGGCGTTGAACTGGACGATGCCGCGTTCGATGTACTTTTCGAGTAGCAGCGTGAGGATTTCGCGCGCCGAATCGCCGTACTGGCTGAACAGCCCCTGTGTCGCTTTTCTGGCCTGTTCGGCGCGCTGGCGGCGGGTGAGCAGCGGTGCGTTCCAGGCCAGATGGCACAGTAGGTCGAAGGGGTCGGCGTCGGGCTGATCGGCACTAGCCGCCAGTTCCTTGAAGCTGATGCCGCGCTCGGTCAGTTCACGCAGCACCTCTGCACGGGTATCGGGATTGGCCCAGGCCGATTGCAGCGCATTGCGGGTGGGGTACAGGGTACGGACGGTGCGGCCCGAGTATTCCGTGTACTTGACGACCTGGAGCTTCTTGCCGTCGGTGTCGAGGTCGTAGACCAGATGGCCGATGATCTCGACATGGCCGCCATCGACGTAGAACTTGCGCGGCTCCTCGGGTGGCTCGGTGATGATCTCGCCTTGGCCATCATCATCATCATCGTCGTTAGCTGCGGTATCGATGGTGTAGTCGGCAGGTGTTTGTTCGATACCGGGCGTGCTCTCGATGACCGTGTCGACAGTATCGCCAGCCTCATCGATGGTCACTTCCTCGATCCGCGCCGGGTCGCCGTCGAAATCCGGATCGGCGAAGTGCCGGGTGGCGGTGCCGGTGAAATCGATGATGTTGAAGTATTCCTTGCCGTAATCGACTTTCAGCCGCGTGCCTCGCCCGATGATCTGTTTGAACTCGGCGCGGGAGCCGACGACACGAGCCAGCACTACATTCTTGACCATCTCCGCATCAACGCCGGTGGTCAGCAACTGTGAGGTGGTCAGGATGACTGGTGTGGGCTTGTCGACGTCCTGAAAATGCGCGAGGTGGGTGAGGCCGATGACGCCCTCGTCGGTGGTAACGCGGCAGACGTAATCCGGGTACTGCTTCACTAGGTCGCTGTTGAGGTTAAGCAGCTCCTGACGCATCTCGGCGGCGTGTTCCTGGTCGACGCAGAAGACGATGGTCTTGGCGAAGCGGTCTGTGCCCTTGAGAAAATCGGCGAGATGTCTGGCAATCGCCTTTGTGCGTGCACGCAGGGCGATAACCCGCTCAAAGTCCTTGGTCTGGTACTCCTCGTCCGGCACCGGACGGCCGAAACGGTCACGTTCATCCTTGGAGGGACGCCAGCCAGCGGCATCCACCGAGGTGATGACGCGGTGGACCCGGTACGGCGCAAGAAAACCGTCCTCGATGCCCTGGCGCAAGCTGTAGGTGTAGACCGGATTGCCGAAGTACTCGTAGCTGTCGCGCGATTCCTCGCGTAGCGGGGTAGCCGTCATACCGAACTGCACGGCGGGCGCAAAGTAATCGAGTACGGCGCGCCAATTGCTGTCGTTGCGGCTGGATCCACGATGGCATTCGTCGATGATGATTAGATCGAAGAAATCGGGCCGGTATTGGCGGAACACATCTTCGTTGGCGGTGGACAGTGCCTGATAGATGCCGAAGTACATATCCCTGCTCTGGCTTACCTCGCCGCCGGAAATTTTGTGGCGGGCATCGCCAAACGGCGCGAACATCTTGGCCATCGGATCATCGACCAGGATGTTGCGGTCGGCCAGGTACAAAATCTTCGGCCGGCGGTACTCGTCGGTGCGGTTCCACCGGCTGTTCCATAGCTTCCAACAAAGCTGAAACGCCACGCAGGTTTTGCCCGTGCCGGTTGCCAGCGTGGCGAGCACGCGCTTTTTACCCAACAGGATGGCCTCGATCACGCTGTTGATGGCGATCTGCTGGTAGTAGCGCGGCACCTTGCCGGAGACCAGGTTGAACGGCTCCAGAAGATGCGACGTTGCTTCGTGCGGCACCTGCGTTGCTACCGTGAGACGGGTGAACAATTCGTCGGGCGTAGCATATCGATCGACTTCGCGCTCGGTCCCGGTCGTGTAGTCGATCTCGATGATGCGGTGGCCGTTGGTGGCATAGGCGAATTTGAGGCCGAGGATCTCGGCGTACTCCCGCGCCTGCTGCACTCCTGTTTCAGCCGGCAGGCCGATATCCTTGGCTTCGACGACGGCGAGCGGGTAATCGCGGCGGTAATAGAGAAGGTAGTCGGCACGCTTCTGCTTACCGCGCCGCACCTTGCCGCCCGCCACGATGATGCGGCCATTGGTAAATGTGCGCTGTTCGCCGATGGCGTGCTGCGCAGCGGCCCAACCTGCCTCAACGAGGCGGGGTGTGACGAATTCTCGGCAGGTGTCTGCCTCGGTCATTACACCTTCTCGCGTCGCCTCCACCGTCATCCTTGGCCCCTTCAGTCGATCGAGATCGTGAAACTGCTCGCCTGCGCGACTGGTTCAATCTCGCGCACGCTCTTCTTCGTCGCCACCACAGCGTAGCCTTCGATCATCCTCAGCGTGCGCCGCAGCAATGTTTGCGGATCGCGGGAGTCACTGGCGTGATCGTCGATTCTTGGTCGGTGGCGGACGAGGGTTCAAATGACGGTTGGTGACACCGGTGTTGAGGCTCCCCCAACAATCACAGATGGCCTCGACGGCCGCGGCCTGATACGGCCGGTCGAATTCAAGATGTAGTTTCATTTCGACTTCCGCCCCCGCTTTGATTTCTCAAGTTTTGTCAAATCGGAAACAGTCGACGCGGGCTGCTCCGCTGCAATTTGCTGCCGCTCACGCTCGATCTCGGCGCGCAATTCTTCCTCGCTTGGAAAATAGAGCATGTACTTCGACGCAAATAGTTGCTGGCTTTCGTTGAGCACCGAGTAACGCGCGACCACCTCGTCGCGCTCGGCGCACAAGATTAGCCCAACGGTCGGGTTGTCGCCGTCGCCGCGCCGCAGATCGTCGAACATGCGCACATACATATCCATCTGGCCGACGTCTTGATGCGTCAAACGGCCCATCTTCAGGTCGATAAGCAAGAAGCATTTCAGCAGGTAGTTGTAGAACACCAGATCGACGTAGAAATGCTGCGTCTCCGTAGCAACGCGGTGCTGCCGGGCAACGAAGGCGAAACCTTTTCCCAGCTCGAGCAGGAAGGGCTGCAACTTCTCGATGATCGCCGCTTCCAGTTCCGATTCATGCAACCTGACTGCCTCGGGAAGGTCGAGGAAATCGAGCACGTACGGATGCTTGATGACGTCCATCGGGCGCTCAACGGTTTGCCCGTCTCTGGCCAACTGCAGCATTCCAGCCTTGTCCCGGCTCTTCAGCAGGCGGGCAAACAGTTGGCTGTGAATCTGTCGTTCCAGCACCGGCTGGCTCCAGTTGCAGCGCTCGGCCTCGATCTCGTAGAAGCGTCGCTCGGATGGACGTTCGAGCATGCTCAGGCTGCGGTAGTGGGACCAGCTCAGATTCGGTGAGAAGCCCTTGAGCACTTCTGTGGTCTCAAGCGCGGCAGAGAGGTCTGCCAACACGCCCGCCTGGTCAGCCTCGCCCAATTCGTCACAAGCCTTGTGACGAATCTCGGGGCTACGGTTCGCGTAGGCCTGGAAGAACAGTCGAAAGTACTTCAGGTTGGTTACGGAGAATCCCCTCCCGTAACGCCGCTGCAGCGCCTCGGACAATTCGGCAAGCAAGCGCTTGCCGTAGCCGGCCCGCTCTTCGCCACCCTGCAGCGCCTGAACAATCTCTCGCCCGGTCAGCCAGTAGGCGATGACCATGTTGCTGTTCACCGCTCGCACGACGTTGGTACGCGCCTGGTCGAGGATCGCCACGACACGATCCATCAGCTCGCCATGCCGCTCGACAACGATCAGCGTTGATTCTTCGCCGGGGGGTGGCGGCGGGGGCGAAGCGCTTTCTCCGGTCTTTCTTTTGCGAGTGACCATGCCTATAGACTCCGCACTTGCGCGATCCCATGCAAACGAACATGCGACATCTTGCCGCCGTCGGCGAGTACCTCGGCGAAAGCCAACAAGGAGAAGGACGGCGAAATTATGTCCATCCCGTGCCCGGGCTTCAGCCAGGGACGTACCAGGTCCAGTACGCGGTCAGTTCCGGCGTTGCTGACAAACTTCATGGATAACCGCCCCCCGAGGCCATGGTCGCGCCCCTCCGGGTCCTGCCCCGGTGAGCCGCGCCAATTTCGTGTTTCCAAGAATGCCACGTTTCGACAGGGATCGAAATCCACCGTACGCCAACGCGCTATGACGCTGCGGGCATAGAGACACAAGCCCAATAGTACTCTGGCATTGACGCACTTTGGCTCGTCGGGAAGCGAAATCAGCGGAGGCTGTCGTTGATGGGGTCAGCTCACGAAACGGGAAAAATCGTACGCTAAGCCTCACCGAGCACCCGCGGCGGCCGGAACTTGCCCTGCTCGACGTGTTTGTTCTGCCGCCAGATGTAGTCGCCGGTCAGGTTGATGTGCTCCCAGCCCAGCGGCGAGAGGTGCGGCAGCAGCCTCTCGTCGATGTCCTTTCCCGAGTCGCGCAGCGCCTGGATCGCCCGCTCCAGGTAGGGGTCGCTTCAGAAAACGGAAAAAATCGTACGCTAAGCCTGTGCCGAGGCTGGCACCCAGCGGTACAGCGTAGGCACGGATACGCCAAGGTTCTTGGCCACGTCCTTAGCTGGCACACCGCTGGCCAGCAGCTTTTTGGCTGACTCGATCTTGCTCTCGGTCATCTTGGGCTTACGACCTCCTTTGCGGCCAAGTTGACGAGCGACATCCAATCCGGCACGGGTGCGCTCGACGATCAGCTCGCGCTCCATTTCGGCGAGGCTGGCCATGACATGGAAGAAGAACCGGCCAGAGGGCGTGCCGGTGTCGATGGCGTCAGTCAGGCTCTTGAACTGGATGCCCTGCTTGTGCAGTTCGCCGACCAGATCGACCAATTGCTTGACGCTGCGCCCCAGGCGATCCAGCTTCCACACCACCAAGGTGTCGCCTTCGCGCAGAATCTCTTGCACTTTGGCTAAGCCGGGTCGATCAGCTCGCGTGCCACTTACCTTGTCCTCAAAGACTTTTTGGCACCCGGCCTTGGTCAAGGCTTCGCGCTGCAGCTCTAGGTTTTGATCCTGCGTCGAGACACGGGCATAGCCGATCAACATTGGATTGCATCAAACCATGCACCGAATGCTTGTTTTGAGGCGAACAACTGTTTGCCGGTCGGCGTATCAATGTCGAGTTGGTAGCCTTCATCGAGCAACTGCTCCATGAGGTATTTGAAATTCGCACCGGCTCTTGTCTTGCCATCGGTAACGCATTCCCATGACGCATGGATATTAAGCATCTGGGTGCTCCTCAGAGAAACATATGAGTATGCCGTCTGCACCGTTTGGCTGATGATCCGGGTCATGTGCAATCGGGGAATTGGTGTCGCTGCAGTCAGATTCAATACCTGGCTGCCCTGGGTTCACGGCAACAACCACCGTCCTGTTGCACTTCGAACAATACACATCCTGTGGTGGTGGCGGAAAACGTGAGAGATCATGGTTCCATTCCTTCGTCGTTACAGTTTTCATCATCGGCATCCTGGCGCACGGCGGGCAGTTGCTTAAGCAACTCCGGTAGCCACTCTTGGGCCGTCTCCCACACCACATCGAGGTTGATGTCGAAATAGCCGTGAGCCATTCGGTTGCGCATGCCGCGCATGTTGCGCCACGGCACCTCGGGGTGCGCCTGAGTGAACGCGACATAGCCCTCCATCACCTTCGTGGCGGCCTCGCCGATGATGATGAGGCTCATGATGACGGCCTGCTGGGTGCGCTTGTCGGCCAGGAAGTCGTCCTTGGCCAACCCTTCCACGAAGCCGCACACATCTGCTGCGGCCTGCTGTATGTGATCGATGTAATCAGGCAGACGGTTCTCATTCATACCGGCTGCGCCTCCGCGAGCACCTTGGCCCGGAACTTCGGCGGCAAGTCGCCGGGTGTTAGCAAATCAACGTGAATGCCGAGCAGCGATTCCAGATCGTCTTGCAGACCGCCTAAGTCCAATAACGTGGCACCCGGCAGCGCATCGACCAACAGGTCAAGGTCGCTGCCATCCCGGTCGGTGCCATGCAGCACCGAACCGAAGACGCGCGGATTCGCCGTGCGAAAGCGGTTCACCGCTTCGCGCACTGCACTTCGCTTCATGTCAAGCACAACGGACGGTCGCATGGGCATCCTTTCTTCTCGAAACTCATTGCAACGGTAAGGGATCGAGAATAACATTTCAAGAACTATTTTCGAGAATCGCAACGCCTTGATTTCGCGTGTCACGTTGGTGGTCTGGTGTGGCCTCTCAAATTCCCTCGTTTTCAAGAAGAAGAAAACTGCATGCCACGCCGTTCGATCCTGTCCGCCACCGAGCGTGCCAGCCTACTGTTACCACCCGACACCGAAGATGAATTCATCCGGCACTACGCCTTCAGCGAGACCGACCTGTCGCTGATTCGCCAGCGGCGCGGCGATGCCAATCGCCTGGGCGTCGCCGTGCAGTTGTGCTTGCTCCGTTTCCCAGGTCAGGGCTTGCTGCCCGATGCCTCCATGCCAATGTCCCTGTTGCAATGGATCGGACGACAACTGCGTATCAACCCATCGTGCTGGCCGCAGTATGCAGAGCGGGAGGAAACCCGGCGCGAGCATCTGCTTGAGCTGCGTGCATATTTGGGCGTGGAGCCATTCGGCCTGGCGCACTACCGGCAGACCGTCCATGTCACCACCGAACTGGCATTGCAGACAGACAAGGGCAACTTGCTGGCTGTCAGCGTCCTCGACACGCTGCGCCTCCGGCACATCATCTTGCCGACGCTGGATGTCATCGAACGTGTTTGCGCTGAGGCCATCACCCGCGCCAACCGGCATATCTACGAAGCCCTTTCCGAACCACTGGCGGACACGCATCGCCGCCGCCTCGATGATCTGCTGAAACGCCGAGACAACGGCAAGACGACCTGGCTGGCATGGTTGCGCCAGTCGCCTGTCAAACCAAACTCGCGCCGCATGCTGGAACACATCGAACGCCTCAAAGCCTGGCAGGCGCTTGACCTACCTGCTGGTATCGAACGGCAGGTACACCAAAACCGCTTGCTCAAAATCGCCCGTGAGGGCGGCCAGATGACGCCTGCCGACCTGGCCAAGTTCGAGCCACAACGGCGCTACGCCACCCTCGTTGCACTGGCCATCGAGGGCATGGCCACCGTCACCGACGAAATCATCGACCTGCATGACCGCATCCTGGGTAAGCTGTTCAACGCGGCGAAGAATAAGCATCAGCAGCAGTTCCAGGCTTCCGGCAAGGCCATTAATGCCAAGGTGCGTTTGTACGGGCGCATCGGCCAGGCGCTGATCGACGCCAAGCAATCGGGCCGCGACCCGTTCGCCGCCATCGAAGCCGTCATGTCCTGGGACGCTTTCGCCGAGAGCGTCACCGAGGCGCAGAAGCTCGCGCAGCCCGAGAACTTCGATTTCCTGCATCGCATCGGCGAGAGCTACGCCACACTGCGCCGCTACGCGCCGGAATTCCTTGCCGTGCTCAAGCTTCGGGCCGCGCCCGCCGCTAAAAACGTGCTTGATGCCATCGAGGTGCTACGCGGTATGAACACCGACAACGCCCGCAAGGTGCCCGCCGATGCACCGACCGGCTTTATCAAGCCGCGCTGGCAGAAGTTGGTGATCACCGACGCCGGAATTGACCGGCGCTACTACGAACTGTGCGCCCTGTCGGAACTCAAGAACTCCCTGCGCTCGGGCGACATCTGGGTGCATGGTTCGCGCCAGTTCAAGGACTTCGAGGACTACCTGGTGCCGTTCGAGAAGTTCGCCAGTCTCAAGCAGTCCTGCGCATTGCCGCTGCCCGTGGTCACTGACTGCGACCAGTACCTGAGCGAGCGCTTGGAGCTGCTGGAAGCGCAGCTCGCCACGGTCAACCGGATGGCGGCGGCCAATGACCTACCGGATGCCATCATCACCGAGTCGGGCCTGAAGATCACGCCGCTCGATGCAGCGGTGCCGGACACCGCGCAGGCGCTGATCGACCAAACGGCCATGATTCTGCCGCACGTCAAGATTACCGAACTGCTGCTCGAAGTCGATGAGTGGACGGGATTCACCAGGCGCTTTACGCACCTGAAATCGGGTGACCTGGCCAAAGACGAGAACCTGTTGCTGACCACGATCCTGGCCGACGCGATCAACCTGGGCCTGACCAAGATGGCCGAGTCGTGCCCTGGCATACCCGCGACGAAACCTATTCGACGGCGCTGGCCGAACTCGTCAATGCGCAGTTCCGGCATCCGTTTGCCGGGCATTGGGGCAACGGCACCACGTCATCGTCGGACGGCCAGAACTTCCGAACCGGCAGCAAGGCCGAGAGTACCGGTCACATCAACCCGAAATATGGCAGCAGTCCAGGACGGACGTTCTACACCCACATCTCCGACCAGTACGCGCCATTTCACACCAAGGTGGTCAGTGTCGGCGTGCGCGATTCGACCTATGTGCTCGATGGCCTGCTGTACCACGAGTCCGACCTACGCATTGAGGAGCACTACACCGACACGGCGGGCTTCACCGATCACGTTTTTGCGCTGATGCACCTGCTGGGCTTCCGTTTCGCGCCGCGCATCCGCGACCTGGGCGATACCAAGCTCTACATTACCAAGGGCGAAGCCGCCTATGACGCCCTCAAGCCAGTGATCGGCGGCACGCTCAACATCAAGTATGTCCGCGCCCATTGGGACGAAATCCTGCGGCTGGCCACCGCGATCAAGCAGGGCACGGTGACGGCCTCGCTGATGGTCAGGAAACTCGGCAGCTATCCGCGCCAGAACGGCCTGGCTGTCGCCCTGCGCGAGCTGGGGCGAATCGAGCGCACGCTGTTCATCCTGGACTGGCTGCAAAGCGTGGAGCTGCGCCGTCGCGTGCATGCCGGGTTGAACAAGGGCGAAGCGCGCAACGCGCTTGCCAGGGCGGTGTTCTTCAATCGGTTGGGCGAAATCCGCGACCGCAGCTTTGAGCAGCAGCGCTATCGGGCCAGCGGCCTCAACCTGGTGACGGCGGCTGTTGTGTTGTGGAACACGGTCTATCTGGAGCGCGCCGCGCATGCTTTGCGCGGCAATCGCCATGCCGTTGATGAGGCGCTGTTGCAGTACCTGTCGCCGCTGGGCTGGGAACACATCAACCTGACCGGCGATTACCTCTGGCGCAGCAGTGCCAAGGTAGGCGCGGGCAAGTTCAGGCCGCTACGTCCGTTCTCTGGGTCTTAAGGTACGATTTTTTCCGTTTTCTGAATCGACCCCAAGATGGGTATACGGAACTTGGCCAACTATAGATCAAGCAGCCAATAATGTGAAAGGCATAAGTTGGCCATTCCAATTGGCTAGGAACGAGGAAAAGTCGGCCTGCTTCGGTAGGTTGTATATACTTGCGCATATACTTTGCGCCGCACCAGGGAGAGCCATGATGATAGAGACACGTGTTGCCAAGCTGTTCAAGAACGGCGCCAGTCAGGCGGTTCGTCTCCCCTCGGACTTCCGCTTTGAAGGGGACGAGGTCTATGTCACGCGCGACGATGCGACCGGCGATGTCGTGCTGTCGAACCGGCCGGGGGCCAAAACCTGGAACGAATTTTTCGAGTTGCTGCATGAAGTCGACGTTCCCGCAGATTTCATGGCCGAGCGCCCGCTGAATGTGTTGCCGCAAGAACGAGGCATCTTCGACGACGAACTCTCTACGAACCACAAGGTGAGCCGCTAGCGATGCAGCATATGCTGGACACCGACACGGTAAGCTACCTGATCAAGGGGAAATCACGCGCGATAGAAACCAAGCTGGCGGCCCTCATGCCGTCGATGGTTTGCATCTCGGTGATGACGCGGGCGGAATTGCAATATGGCCTGAAGCGAGTGGCGGGCGATCATCGTTTGCATCTGGCGGTGCGCCAGTTCTTCAAGATCGTCCGCATCCTGCCGTGGGACGCCGATGCCGCTGACTGGTACGCCGAAATCCGCCACCAACTCGTTAGCACGGGGCAACCGATCGGCGAACTGGATATGATGATCGCCGCACACTCGCTATCAGCCGGTGCGGTGTTAGTCACCAACAACAGCCGCCATTACGAGCGGATCGCCGCACCGCTAATCCTGGACAACTGGGCGTAGCTCACCAACCAGGTTTGCTTGCTGTGAACACAGGCGAATTGCGACCCTTGCGCAATCCCTCAGACGACGAATAGGCAGCGCGCTTGCCAGGATCTGGGGCAACAGATACTTTGGGGACGAAGTGGGGGAAGCGTACGGCTGTAGCCATGCCTAGTCTAGGTTTTCGCCAATCTCAACAGGGTCAGCCGATTGCCGATACCGCCCTGGTCGCTTTCCTGCATGCCCTCCAGCGTCATTTGCTGTGGGAGGGTTCCCGGAAACAGCTCAGCACTCTCGGCCGGGGCTGCGAAAACTGTCGCCGATAGCCGGCGCATGGTCACGGTAAATTCCGAACGGCAGATTTCCTGACCGCGGAACAAATCGCAGACGGTCCCGATGGCCGCAGCCTGATAGGGCAGGTCGGATTCAAAATGCAGTTTCATTTCATTACTCAGTCAGCGCCAGCAGCATTCTCGATAGCGTTCAAAACTCTCAGCTTGAGCGACTCGTTATCGGACTCCGCGGCTAAATGAGCAGCAATCAAGTCCTGCAAAAGCACCTTGTCGATATTTCCCGCCGCAACGTGGTAACTGATATTTTCCGTGCGCCGTGCTAAGGCGCTGTCTTTCAGCGGGTGCGAATCCCGCCCGGCAACTTTCGCTCCGGCCGGTAGCAACTGGAGCAGTCGTGGAGGTAACGAAGCGGCTGAAGCCTCTGGTGTAGAGGGTCCTGTAAGGGACTTGGCGACCACGCAGGCCGTAATATGCATGAACA
>Ga0209573_1002209_pt1 | contig 25956 bp, 21 predicted proteins | sample TNRBio252014_DNA_FD_185870 | JGI IMG/M metagenome (GOLD analysis project Ga0209573, IMG submission 185870) | Wastewater treatment Type I Accumulibacter community from EBPR Bioreactor in Madison, WI, USA - TNR Reactor_6/25/2014_ DNA (SPAdes)... | ecosystem: Engineered > Bioreactor > EBPR >... | reverse complement strand
CACTGGCCCGCCAGCGCCTGGACGCCGGCCTGCTGCTGGCCGACCTGGAGCCAACCGAGCCCAAGATGGACGATTTCGTGGAGATCCCTGGCCTGGGCGAGATCGGCCGCTACCCGGTGACCAACCGTGAGTTCAAGCGCTTTATGGATGAAGGCGGCTACCGGCAGGACAAGCCGTGGTGGTCAGAAGCTGCGCTGAAGGAATTGCCGCAGTATTGGGGAGGCGAATGGCCGACGGCGCCCCGCTACTGGGACGACAGCCGCTTCAACCACCCCACCCAGCCGGTGGTGGGCGTCAGTTGGTACGAGGCAGTCGCCTACTGCGCCTGGCTGACCGGCAAGCTGCAAGCCGCTGGCCGGGCTGTCGAGGCGCGGCTGCCCACGCTGGAGGAATGGCGGCAGGTGGCCGGCTCCCAGACCTATCCTTGGCGCAACGACTTCGACACCGCTTGCGCCAACAGCGAGGAAAGCGGCCTGGGCCAGACCACGCCGGTGGACATGTACCCCGATGGCAAGACACCGTCGGGCGTCTGGGACATGGCCGGCAACGTGTGGGAATGGACCAACACAGATGATGGCGATAAAAGCAACACATGGTACTATTTGGCCGGCGGCGCTTACTGGAACGATGAAAAGAACATCGGTTCGGCGGCGCGCCTCGGGACCTCCCCGTGGTACTGGTACGTCAACTACGGGTTTCGGGTGTTGGTCGTCCCCGTCTCTCGTTCTGGCTAGTTCCGGCTTCTGGCTTCTGATTTCTGGCTTCTGATTCCGGGTTCCTGGTTTCTGCCTTGAGCCCTCTGCCTTCGCTGCGCTGCCGTGGCAGCGCAGCGAATCGCACAAATTTCGCGCGTGAGGATTTGGACCACGAACGCGCGAAGGGAACGAAGGCGCGATGCGTAGAGATCGCGAAGGACGTGTGCTCGCATGGGCAAGTATTATCGACATCTGTACCCGCAGATCTGCGACTGGGACAACCTGTGGCTGGCGTGGCGCAAGGCGCGGCGGGGCAAGCGCGGCCAGCCGCCGGCCGCGACTTTCGAGATGGACCTGGACTACAACCTGTTGGCGCTGCAAGCGGAGTTGGAGGAGAAGCGCTATCGTCCTGGCCCTTACGTCACCTTCGCCATCCACGAGCCGAAGCGCCGGCTTATCAGCGCAGCGCCCTTTCGCGACCGGGTGGTGCATCACGCCTTGTGCAACGTGATCGAGCCGCTCTTCGAGCGGCGCTTCATCCACGACAGCTACGCCAACCGCCGCGGCAAGGGCACCCACGCCGCGCTGGACCGCTGCCAGCAGTACGCCCGCCAGTATCGCTACGTCCTACAGTGCGACGTGGTGCAGTTCTTCCCCGCCATCGACCACGCGTTGATGATGGATGCCATCCGCCGGGTCGTCGTCGATCCCGACACGCTGGCGCTGTGCCAGACCATCCTCGACAGCGGTCGCGGGGTGCTCAGCGGCGCCTACGACATGGTCTACTTCCCGGGCGACGACCTGTTCGCACTCAACCGTCCCCGGGGCCTGCCCATCGGCAACCTGACCAGCCAGTTCTGGGCCAACGTCTGCCTCAACGGGCTGGACCACTTCGTCAAGCGGCAGCTCAAATGCCGGGCCTACCTGCGCTACGTGGACGACTTCCTGCTCTTCGCCGACGACAAGGCCACGCTCTGGGCCTGGCGCGCGGCTGTCGTCGCCTACCTGGCCGGCCTGCGCCTGACGCTGCACGAGGCGCGCTGCCATCCTCAGCCGGTGACCGAAGGTATCCCCTTCCTGGGCTTCCAGGTCTTCCCCACCCACCGGCGCATCAAGCGCCGCAAGAGCATCGCTTACCGTCGCCGCTTCAAGGCGCTGCTGGCGGCCTATGCCGCCGGGGAGATCCCGCTGGCCGACGTCACCGCCTCAGCCAAGGGCTGGGTCAACCACGCCAAGCACGGCCAGACCCTCCACCTGCGCCGCGCCATGTTCCGCTCGCTGCGCGTCTATCCGCCGCCTACCACCGCTCGACGAATGAGCGCAGCCGGAATCAGAGGTTGAAACCATCTGGCTGAAAGTACGAAGGCCCCTCAGGGCCTGGAGTCCGGCGGCTGTGGCCGCTTCGTGCTGTCAGCCGGTGGGTTTCCAACCACCGGGCGAAAAACGTCGCCGGTCAGGAGTTCACCATGCAACAATCTCCCATCTTCACCCTGCTCCATGACCTGCTGCTCTGGCTGATCCCTGCCACCAACAAGTTCCCGCGCGAGCACCGCTTCGGCCTGGCGCAGCGGCTACAAAAACAGGTATTCGACCTGCAACACGAGCTGATCGCGGCTGTCTACGACAAGCGCTATAGCGAGGAGCACCTGATCGAGGCCGACACACTGCTGGCTGAGCTGCGCAAGACGCTGCTGGTCTGCGAGGAGCTCGGCCTGTTCCAGCAGGGGCAATATCGACACGTCAGTCTGATCGTCACCAATCTCGGCAACCGGCTGGGCAGTTGGCGCAACCCGGATAAAGACAGGGCGGCCCAGCCCAAGCACCGTGTTGCAGATGCAGGGGCTAGGCCAGGATGATTTTTGCCCCGCCGCGGGTACGGCAGGCCGGGACCGGGCTGCGCCGTCTCTCGTAGGTACGCCGCGGGGCAACGGCAGCCTTGTGGCATTGCCCATTTCTGGCGGGGACGTGTTCATCGCAGCGACCCTGCGGGTTTTCCGCAACCCGCAGGGTCTGCGAGCTTCAGCGAGAGTCGTGGACGACCAACACCCGAAACCCGTTGTTGTCGTTCCTGTTCCTCGGGTTGTTCCCGTTGCGCGCCGCCGAACCAGCCCGGCCCAGATGTCATTGTAGCACGACTGGCCCCATCGGGCGTTATCTTATGAAGGTTAAGGAATTATCCCGGTAATCTCGCCGCAGCGCCGCCTGCGGTTGAAACCGCAGGCTGACACCCTCAAAGCATGCTGAAGCAAGCTGTTGTGCGCGCGACTGAGCTTGCTTTAGCATGCTTCGTGTGTGTCAGACGCCGATTTCAATCGGCGGCGACGCCACGGCGCGATTACCGGAACATTTTCTTAACCTTCATCAATCGGCGGCGACGCCACGGCGCGATTACCGGAACATTTTCTTAACCTTCATCAATCGGCGGCGACGCCCCAGCTCAATTGCCGGATCATTTTCTTAACCTTCATCAGATCGGCCAGTCCGTACGTGGGCGTGCGGACTCGACTGGCGACAGGCGCGCCTACGAGGCAAGCCTGTCGGCTGTACCACGCCCCAATCTACCAATCTACCACTCTACCACCCCCAAACCAAAGCGGCGAGCCTTCGCAGACTCGCCGCTCATGATTCCTGGTCGTGCACCCCTCGTCGAACTGCGACCACCGGCTTGCCGAACCAGCCAGCTCAGGCCAGGCTGCCCCGTGGCACCCACGGGTAACCGCTTATGGCTGCTGCCTTCCGGCCCTGACCAGGTTCACAGGTCCGCGCCGCACAGGACCCAGCCTTCAACGCTACTTAGCCCAGCAGTCCCAGCAGCCGTCGAGCCCTCGGAGTGGGAATTCAGCCCCGCTATAGCGGATTGCGAGTACAGGGCACCGCTAGCGCCCCGCCTAGCACGACCGGGAGGCATTGTACATCAGGTGGGGGTGCGTGGCAAGTTGCAGCGTCAGACGCTGCGCCTTGGGTTTGGCAGTTCTCCTCGACCTGTGGCATGATGGCGCCACTCTGCGACCGGAGGTTCGATCCCCATGATTGCATTGCTGCGCCGCCTCGGCCTGGCAGCGCTGAGCCTTGCCCTGCTGGCGGCGTTGAGCGCCGCCGCCACGTTGGCAGCCGGCCCCGCCACGCCTCAAGCCCCTCCCCTCACCAACCCCGGCTTCGAATGCAGCCAGGGCTACAGCGCGCGGCCGGGCATCGATGGCCTGGTTCCCGACGGGTGGACCGCGCTGCTGCTGGCCGGCCGGCCTGAGCTGAACAGCACTCGCATCAAGTTCGCCGGCAGTTGCGGCGGCTCCGGCTTCGTCGAGCGCATCGAGGGCGAAGACAGCATGGTGTTTCTGTCGGAAGACATCGAGACGCCGCCGCTGCCCGGCAAGCCTTTTGACACAGTGGTTTACCAGCAGACCGCGGTGACGCCGGGCGTGGCCTACAGCCTGAGCGCCTGGATGGTCAGCCTCTGCGGCGGCAGCGCAATCCCCAACGACTGCCCGCCCGGCGTCTACATCGCCAAGATGCTGGGCATCGATCCCACCGGCGGCGTGGACCCGCTGGCGTCCAGCGTCGTCTGGTTCGAGGACCGCCGCAACTTCACCGAGAGCCGCTGGGCCAACCTGCGCCTGGAAGCCACAGCCCAAGGCGGCACGATGACCCTGTTTGCCCGCATCCGCAGCCCCTTCCGCTGGCACGGAGCGCACGCGTTCGTCGACGCCTTCAGCCTGCTGCAAGCCCCTACCGCCCAGTTCGTCAACCTGCCGTCCACCGTCCACAGCTCGCTGGTGACAGTGCGCTGGCAGGGCAGCCTGGGGCCAGATATCCCGGCCATCCCCGGCGGCGCACACCAGTTGCTGTTCGACGTGCAGCAGCGGCCGGCCGGCCAGGCAGCGTGGCAGGACTGGCAGGCCGGCGCGCCGGCTGGCCAGGCCACCTTCGGCGTCGACGGCTGCCTGGGCACGCAGACGGTCGAGTTCCGCCTGCGCGCCCGCGCCGAGCAGCCCCCTGGCGGCCCGGGCGCCTGGCCCAACCATCGCTACCCCGGCGATTGGAGCCAGCCCGCCCGTGTGACCTTCGTCAACCCAACGGCCTGCACGCCGGCCGCCTACCTGCCGTTGGTGTCGGTTCGGTAGGACGTTGGACGGGCAGACGCCTCAGACCAATCTACCACTCTACTAATCTACCAATCTACCAATCTACCAACCAACCTACCTACCAATCTACCAAAGGATCCCCCCATGGACATCGCCATCATGATCGAAGGCCAGGATGGCCTGAACTGGCCCCGCTGGCAGCGTATCGCCCAAGCGGTCGAAGAACTGGGCTTTGCCGGGCTGTACCGCTCGGATCACTTCACCAACGCTGGGCCGCCCGACAAGGACTCGCTGGAGCTGTGGCTGTCGCTGGCCTGGCTGGCCAGCCACACCACGCGCATCGAGTTCGGCCCGCTGGTGACGCCGGTCTCCTTCCGTCATCCCGCCTTCACGGCGCGCATCGGAGCGCAGGTAGACGACCTGTCCGGCGGCCGGCTGACGTTGGGCGTCGGCGCGGGCTGGCAGGAGCGGGAACACACGGCCTTCGGCTTCGACCTGCTGCCGCTGGCCGAACGCATGGACCGCTTCGAGGAGGGGCTGGAGGTGATCAGCCGCCTGTTGCGCAGCGACGGGCCGGCCAGCTTCCAGGGCCGCACCTACCGCCTGCACGAGGCTGTGCTGCTGCCGCGGCCGCAGCGCCCCGACGGCCCGCCCATCCTGATCGGCGGCAACGGCCCGCGGCGCACCTTGCCGCTGGTCGCGCGCTACGCCGACGAGTGGAACGCCGTCTACATCCCGCCAGTGCGGTTCATTGAGCTCAGCGCCCGGCTGGACAGCCTGCTGATCGAGCAGAACCGGCCGGCCAGCGCCGTGCGCCGCTCGCTGATGACCGGTCTTTTCTTTGGCCGCGACGAGGCTGAATTGCGAGCAAAGCTAGAGAACCGCGATCCAGCGAGCCTGCGCGAGCGCGGCGTCATCGCCGGTACGGCCAGCGCCGTGGTCGAGCAGCTCGACGCTCTGGCTCAAGCTGGCGTGCAGCGGGTGATGCTGCAATGGCTGGCGCTGGACGATTTGGCTGGGCTGGAAGCGCTGGCCGAGGCGGTGCTGTAGGTCACGTTACCAACGTGACAGCCCCGTCCGGCGTAGGTCACGGTACCAACGTGACAGCCCCGTCCGGCGTAGGTCACGGTACCAACGTGACCGCCCTGTCCGGCGGAGGTCACGGTACCAACGTGACCGCCCTGTCCGGCGGAGGTCACGTTACCAACGTGACCGCCCTGTCCGGCGGAGGTCACGGTACCAACGTGACAGCCCTGTCCGGCGTAGGTCACGGTACCAACGTGACAGCCCTGTCCGGCGTAGGTCACGGTACCAACGTGACAGCCCTGTCCGGCGGAGGTCCCGTTACCAACGTGACAGCCCTGTCCGGCGTAGGTCACGGTACCAACGTGACAGCCCCGTCCGGCGTAGGTCACGGTACTAACGTGACCGCCCTGTCCGGCGTAGGTCACGTTACCAACGTGACCGCCCTGTCCGGCGGAGGTCACGGTACCAACGTGACAGCCCTGTCCGGCGTAGGTCACGTTACCAACGTGACCGCCCTGTCCGGCGGAGGTCACGGTACCAACGTGACCGCCCTGTCCGGCTGGTAGCCGGACCTACGTGTTACGCGCCTCCCGTTTTTGCGCCTTTGCCAACCGTGTGCTACACTCCTGCTCGCGATCCCCTTGCGGGGATCGTTTTGTGACCCAAAACCATGCTTGGTGATGCCAGTGGTGCGCCCGGCCGCAATTGGTCGGGCCTTTTGTTGCAACAGGAGACTCCTGCTTTGGGACGAGTCGGCTGTTGCTGGGCAACAGGGCCGCAGCCCGTGAGGGCTGCGAAGCGCAGTGGACTCATCAAAACCAAAGAGGAGCTTTACCTGTGACAACCGAATGGACTTCGTTGGAGCTGCGCCCTGAGCTGGTGCAGGCCGTAACTGAGCTTGGCTATGCCGAGCCAACCGCAATTCAGAGCGCCGTCATTCCGCTGCTGTTGGCTGGCCAGGATGTGATCGCCCAGGCCCAGACGGGCACCGGCAAGACGGCCGCCTTCGCATTACCGATTCTCCAGAACCTGCAGGGGGGCAAAAAACAGGTGCAGTGCCTGATTCTGGCGCCGACGCGCGAGCTGGCCATCCAGGTCGCCAGCGCGATCCATGGCTATGGCCGGCTCAGCCGCGTGGGCGTGCTGGCCGTCTACGGCGGGCAGCCCTACGAGCGCCAGATCCGCCGCCTGCAGCGCGGCGTCGAGGTAGTGGTCGGCACCCCCGGCCGTCTGCTGGACTTGATTCGCCAGAATGCGCTGGACCTGAGCGCCGTGCGCACCGTCGTGCTGGACGAGGCCGACGAGATGCTGAGCATGGGCTTCATCGAGGACATCGAGACGATCCTGGGCGAGACCCCCGAGGTGCGCCAGACCGCGCTGTTCTCCGCGACCCTGCCGGCCGAGATTCGCCGCCTGGCCGAGCGCTACATGGCCGATCCCCAGTCGGTGAAAGTTGGCTCCAGCCACGTAACCGTGGACGGCCTTGCCCAGCGCTATTACCTGATCCACGAGGCGGACAAGCTGGCCGCGCTGAGCCGCATTTTCGAGATGGACGACATCAGCAGCGCGCTGATCTTCACCCGCACGCGCGTCGCCACCGGCGAGCTGGCCAGCGAGCTGACCGCGCGCGGCTTCCCGGCCGAGGCGCTCAACGGCGACCTGAGCCAGGACGCGCGCGAGCAGGTCTTGCAGCGCTTCCGGCGCGGCCAATGCAACGTGCTGGTTGCCACCGATGTCGCCGCGCGCGGCCTGGACATCGACGACATCTCGCACGTCTTCAACTACGATCTGCCGATGGATGCCGAAGTCTACGTACACCGCGTGGGCCGCACGGGCCGGGCCGGCAAGACCGGCATCGCGATCTCGCTGGTGACGCCGCAGGAACAGTGGCGCATTCGCCGTATCGAGTCCTTTACCCGCCAGCCGATCGAGCGCGCCACCCTGCCGACCGTGGACGATATCAAGCAGCGCCGCGAGGCGCGCCTGCTGGAGCAGATCGAGGTCTGGCTGCGCCGCGGCCGCAGCCGCCGCGAGCGCGAGATCGCAGTTGCGTTGGTGGAGGCCGGCCACGACCCGTTGGACATCGCCGCGGCCGCGCTGAAGGTGGCCCGCGCCGAGGAAAAAGAGCGCCCGATCGACCCGATCAACGAGGTGCAGGAGTTCCGACCGCGCGAGGAGCGGCGCGATGTGCGGCCTTGGACGCGGCGCGATGCTTCACGGCAGGAGGGCCCTCGCCAGGGCCGCGGCGGCGAGTCGCACGAGCCAGGCATGGTGCGCCTGACCATGAGCGCGGGCCGGGTACACGGCATCCGCCCCAACGATGTAGTGGGCGCCATCGCCTTCCACGCCAATATCCCCGGCCATACCATCGGCGCGATCCGCATCCAGGAGGACCGCACCCTGGTCGACGTGCCGCAGCAGTACGTGACCCAGGTGCTGGCCAAGGGCGACGGCTACCGCATCCGCAAGCACGTGGTGCGGGTGGAGCGGGTGTAGGGGGAGATAGCACAGCGGATGAAGAACAACGAATAGGGGACAGTGAATGGTCTGCTCGTGCCTCGCAAGGCGTGCGGACGATGCAGTGCAGTGAAAGTGAAAACGCCTGCCAGATGTCTCTGGCAGGCGTTAGTATTTTTGGCGAGGCCACTCTAGCTCCGGTTGTCGATCGCGCAGCAGACCATTCGCTGTTCTTAATTCGTTGTGGTATTTCAGCGCCCCCTCACCTTGTCACCTTGTCACCCCCTCATCCGCCGAACACCGCTGCCACGGCCTGTCCGATCCATTGCGTCCACGGCGCCGGCCAGAGGCCGACAGCTACCGTGCCCAGGGCGGCGACGATGACCACCAAGGAGATAGACCGAGTAGAGAGGGCGAGCGCTGGGCCGCTCGGCTGGACGATGGCGACGGCTGCCGGCGCGACCGCTGCATCCCCCTTCTTGCCCTTCTTTCCCTTGCCAGCCGCCTCCGCCGCCGCCTGCGCTTCGCCTGCCTTGCGGAAGTACATCTGGACGGTGATGCCGAGGTAGAAGAAGGCCGAAATCACGCTGTTGACTACGCCGATCAGCACCAGCCAGCCCCAGCCGGCGTCCATTGCGGCGCTGAAGACGAAGAACTTGGCGAAGAAGCCAGCGAAGGGTGGAATGCCAGCCAGCGAAAACATGAAGATGGCCATGGCCGCGGCCAGGGCCGGCTGGCGGTCGGCCAGGCCGGCGAAGCGGCCGTTGAGCACATCGTTCTCGCCCAGCCGCTCCAGCGCGGTCACCACGGCGAAGGCGCCTAAGTTCATGAACAGGTAGGTGACCATGTAGAACAGCACGGCGCTGACGCCCTGGCTGGTGCCCGGGACGAGGCCCACCAGCGCATAGCCGGCGTGGGCGACGCTGGAGTAGGCCAGCATGCGCTTGAGGCTGGTCTGGCGCAGCGCGGCCAGGTTGCCCAGGGTCATGGTCAGCGCGGCCAGCACGGCGATAGCCCAACCCCACTGCGGCTGGGCTGCGGGCAGGGCCAGTACGAAGACGCGCATGAAGGCCGCGAAGGCGGCCGCTTTGGTGGCCACCGACATGAAACCGGTCACTGGGGTGGGCGCACCCTGGTAGGCGTCGGGGGTCCACATGTGGAAGGGCGCCATGGCCACCTTGAAACCGAAACCGATGAGCAGCATGGCCGTGCCGGCGTAGAGGTATAGCGAATTCTGTGTCATGCTGAGGGCCGCCGAAGCATCCCCACCCGCCAGCGCCGCGGCAATCGCCGGTAGGTTGGTCGTAGCGGTCGCGCCGTAGATCAAGGCTACGCCGTAGAGGAAGAAGCCAGAGGCGAACGCGCCCAGCAGGAAATACTTGAGCGAAGCCTCGGCGCTGCGCGGCTCGTCGCGGTTGAAGCCCACCAGAATATAGAGGGCCAGCGAGAGGATCTCCAGCGCCAGGAAGACCACCAGCAGGTCCAGCGCCGCGCCCATGAACATCATGCCGGCCACGCTGAGCAGGAGCAGGCTGTAGTAGGCGCCGGCGTGCGGGCTGAAGTGCGGAACGGTCGCCTGGGCCAGCAAGACGCTCAGCGCGGCCGCAGCCAGGATGACCAGCATGAAGGCCAGCGAGTAGCTGTCTGCCACTGCCATGTTCTGGAACTGCTGCGGCTCGCCCAGGCTCAGCCAGACAGCCGCCGCGCCAGCCAGCGCCAAACCCAACAGGCTCAGCCAAGGCAACACCTGGCGGTCGATGCGTTCTTTGCCCGCCGCCGCATCGAAGATCAACACAAGCAGCGCCGTGGCGATGACGATGGTCTGCGGCAAGATTGCCAGCATATTTATCGTGGGAATGGTCATATCAGAGCTCTTGACGTGAACGGTAAACGGTGAACGGTGAACGGTGAACGGTGAACCGTGACCAGTCACCCTGCAACACGTTCCTTGTCTACTTGCCTACTTGTCTACTTGTCTACTTGCCTACCAACCTACCAACCTACCAATCACCAACCTACCTCTCCACCAACTCCACCGCGCTCACCGTCTGCGCCTTGTAGTACTGCGTGATGGCGGCCGGGTTGGTGAGCTGGTCCACGACCAACTGCGTCGACGGGTTGATCTTGGCCAGGAACAGGTTAGGGAAGAGGCCGATGACGATAAACAAAATCACCAACGGGACCATGATCACCACCTCGCGCAGGCTGAGGTCCTTCAGGCTGGCGTTGGCCGGGTTGGCGTTGGGACCCTGGAAGATCTTGGCGAAGGCCCACAGCAGGTACCAGGCCGCCAGGATGATGCCCAGCGTGCCCAGCACGGCGAAGGCAATGTTGGTCTTCATGGTCCCCAGCAGGATCGTGAACTCGCCGACAAAGCCGTTGAGGCCCGGCAGGCCCGCGCTGGACATGAAGGTGATCAGCGCGAAGGCGGCGTAGATCGGCATCAACTTCCACAGCCCGCCGAAGTCGTCCAACATGCGGGTGTGACGGCGCTCGTAGAGGAAGCCGACAAGCAGGAACAGCGCGCCAGTGCTCAGGCCGTGGTTGACCATTTGCAGGACCGCGCCCGACAGGCTCTCCTGCTGCAAGGCGAAGATGCCCAGGGTGACGAAGCCCAGGTGGGCCACCGATGAGTAGGCCACCAACTTCTTGACATCCTTCTGGGCCAGGGCCACTAGCGCGCCGTAGAGGATGCCGATAATAGCGAGAATGGCTAACAGCGGCGCGAAGCGCTGGCTGGGCTCCGGGAACAGCGGCAGCGAGAAGCGGACGAAGCCGTAGGTGCCCATCTTCAGCAGGATGCCGGCCAGGATCACCGAGCCGCCAGTGGGGGCCTCCACGTGGGCGTCGGGCAGCCAGGTGTGGAAGGGAAAGAGCGGCACCTTGATGGCGAAGGCCAGGATGAAGCCGAAGAAAATCAGCGTCTGCAAGTTGGCCGGCAGGCCCAGGCCGTAAAGATCCAGCACGTTGAAGGACCAGACGCCCGCCTGCTGTTTGTACAGATAGCCCAGCGCCAGAATGCCGGCCAGCAGGAACGCGCTGCCGAAGGCGGTGTAGATGAAGAACTTGAGCGCGGCGTAGATGCGGCGCGGCCCGCCCCAGCGGCCGATCAGGAAGTACATTGGGATCAGGCTGGCCTCGAAGAAGACGAAAAAGAGCACCATATCCAGGGCGATGAAGACGCCCAGCATGGCCGTCTCCAGCAGCAGCATCAGCACCAGGTAGGTCTTCTGCTTGTCGTGGACCGTGTCCCACGAGAAGAGTAGCACCAGCGGCATCAGGAAGGTGGTCAGCAGCACCAGCGGCAGGCTGATGCCATCCACGCCGACGGTGTAGTTGATGCCCAGCTCCGGCGCCCAGGGCACGGACTCCATGAACTGCATGCCCGCCTCGCCGGCTGCCCAGCCAACCCACAGCGCCAGCGAGACGACAAAGGTCAGCAGCGCCACCAGCAGCGCCGTGATCTTCAATGCCTTCTCGCCGCGCAACAGCAGCAGCAGCAGCCCGCCCAGCAGGGGCAAGAAGGTGATGATGGAAAGGATAGGGAGGGACGTGAGGTTTGTCATGATTTGTTATGACGACCTGTCATGATGAGGGTCGCCGAAGCATCTCGCCAGGATGACGCCGAGACCCTTCGCCGAGCCTCAGGGTGACGCAATGAAACACTCATCATCTGAGCACGCTTGCGATCAGGAAGTACCCGAGCACAATCACCAGCCCGACAAACAGCGTCAACGCATACGTGCCCACCAGCCCGGTCTGCAGGCGGCGGGTGCGCTCGCCCAGCCAGCCGGCCCCGCGCGCCACGCTGTTGACGGCGGCGTCGATGCCGCCCTGGTCGACCGCGTCGGCAAAGAAGTGGGCTGTGGCCCAGAAGCCCTGGCGCAGGTAGTCATAGGCCGTATCGAAGCCGTAGCCGCTGCTGGCCGCGCGGTGCAGCAGGCCCACGCGCTCACGGATGCGGTCGGTGACGCCGGGGTTCTTGACGTAGAAGTAGTAGGCCAGGTAGATACCAGCCAGCGCCACCAACGCCGAGACGGCCAGCAGAGCGATCTCCAACGCGACCGTGGGATGTTCCGGCAGGCCTTCCGGCCCCAACGCATAGATCGGCTCGATCCAGTGCTCCAACGACGCCACGAAGGGCAGGTTGATGACGCCGCCAACAACGGCCAGCGCCGCCAGGATCCACAGCGGCCAGGTCATCAGCCACGGCTGCTCGTGGGCGTGGTCGTAGAGCTTACGATCGCGCGGCTGGCCCCAGAAGACCACGAAGACCATCTTGAAGGCGTAGATGGCGGTCAAGAGCGCCGTGCCCAGCCCCACAGCGTAGAGCAGGTATTGATGCTTCTCCCAGCTTGCGATCAGGACCAGGTCCTTACTGAAATAGCCAGCCAGCAGGGGGAAGCCGGCCAGGGCAGCCGCGGCAATGGTGAAGGTCAGGTAGGTGCTGCGCATCTTGTCCTTCAGGCCGCCCATCTTGTTGATGTCCAGCTCGCCGTGCATGGCGTGCATCACCGCGCCCGCGCCCAGGAATAGGCAGGCCTTGAAGAAGGCGTGGGTAGTCAGGTGGAACATGGCCGCCACATAGCTGCCCACGCCGACGGCCATGAACATGAAGCCCAACTGCGAGACGGTGGAATAGGCCAGGATGCGCTTCAGGTCGGTCTTGGTCAAGGCGATGGTCGCGCCCATCAGCGCAGTCAGCGCGCCGATCCAGGCCACCACCAACATCACGTCGGCGCCGGCCACGGTGGCCAGCTCGAACAGCGGGCTCATGCGCACGACCATGTAGACGCCGGCCGTGACCATGGTCGCGGCGTGGATCAGGGCGCTGACCGGGGTGGGGCCTTCCATCGCGTCGGGCAGCCAGACCCAGAGTGGGATCTGCGCCGACTTGCCGGTGGCGGCCAGCAGCAACAGCAGCGAAGCCGCCACGGCGATGCCCAGCAGCGCGGCCGGATTGGTCGCGATCACGGCAAAGATATCGTAGAAGGCCAGGCTGCCGGCCTGGGCCGCCTCGCCCGCGATGGCTAGCTGGCGGAAGATCAGCATGATGGCCAGAGCCATGCCGAAGTCGCCAATGCGGTTGACGATGAAGGCTTTCTTGCCGGCGTCGCGCGCCGAGGGCTTGTGGTACCAAAAGCCGATCAGTAGATAGCTGGCCAGGCCAACCCCCTCCCAGCCCATGTAAAGCATCAACAGGTTGTTGCCCAGAACCAACACCAGCATGGCAACGATGAAGAAGTTGACGTAGACGAAATAGCGCACGTAGCGTCGCACGTCCAGGTCGTGGTGCTCGTCGTCCAGCTTCATGTAGGCCACCGAGTAAACGTGGATCAGGAAGCCGACGCCTGTCACCACCAGGATCATCAGCGTGGACAGCGGGTCGATCAGCAGCGCGATCTCAGGACGGAACTGGCCGATCTCGATCCAAGACCAAAGCAAGACCGTGACCGAGCGCTCCTCGGCTGGCAGTCGCCCGAGGCTAATGAAGAGAGCCACGGCTACGGCGAAGGACAGCCCAACTGCGGCCGCGCCCAAATAGCCGGCCGCGGGCTTGCCCAGACGCCGCCCGAAAAAGATGTTGAACAGCAGCGCGGCGAGAGGCGGAACGAAAATTAACCAGGCGTAGTTCAGCATGAGAACTCCGGGGCGGGGATCGGTGATCGGTGAACGGTGAACGGTGAACGGTGAACGGTGAACGGTGAACGGTGATCGGTGTTCGGTGTTCGGTGATCGAGTCCGTTCACCGTTCACTGTTCACTGTTCACCGGCCTATCCTTGCAGCAGATTGATCTCGTCGATGTTCAGCGTGTCGCGGTGGCGGACGTAGGCCATGACGATGGCCAGGCCGACGGCGACTTCGGCTGCGGCCACGGCCATGACGAAAAAGACCACGACTTGGCCCGTCAACTGGCCGAACTGCAGGGCCAGTGCAATCAGCGACAGGTTGACCGCGTTGAGCATCATCTCCACGCACATGAAGATGATCAGCACGTTGCGCCGCACCAGCACGCCCAGCGCACCGATGACGAAGATGGCGGCGGAGAGGATCAGGTAGTATTCAGTGGGTATTTGGGACATGGCAGTTGGTAGATTGGTGATTGGTAAGTTGGTAGATTGGTCGCGCAGACCGACCAATCTACCAATTTACCAATCTACCCGTTACGAGACTCTTCAGGCTTGCGGGCCAGCACGACGGCGCCGATCATGGCCACCAGCAGTAGCACAGCGGTCAGCTCGAAGGGCAGCAGGTAGTCGGTGAACAGCGCCTCGGCGATGGCCTGGACGCTGCCTTGGCCGGGCGTCGATCCACTGGCGGAGGCCATCTGGCCTGCGATGACGGCATAGCCCAGGCCGGCCAGCAGCAGGACGCCCGCCACAACCGCTACGATCGAGGCCACGTTGCGCATGCGCGTGCGGTTGCCGACGCCGGTCAGGTCGCCGCCGATCAGCATGATGACAAACAGGAAGAGCACGACGATCGCGCCGGCGTAGACGATGATCTGCACCACGGCCACGAACTGGGCCTGCAACGTGATGAACAGCACGGCCACCACGGCAAAGTTGACCAGCAACGACAGCGCGCTGTAGACCGGCTTCTTGCTGAGCACCACGCCAAGCGCGCCGGCAATCGCAACGGCAGCCAGGGCAAGGAAAAAAAGTAGTTGCATGGTGATTTCCAGGTTGTAGATTGGTAGAGTGGTAACTTGGTAGATTGGTAGGCCTGCCAGCATACTTGCTCACTGGCATCACCAAGGGACGATTTCAGCGCTACCGCACACTACCAATTTACCAGTAGACCAATGTACCAATTTACCAGACTACGCTTCCGGTCGAATCGCGATATTCGAATCGGGCGCTTCCAGCAGTTGTTCCTTGGTCAGAATGAAACTGCGCCGGCTCAGCTCAGGCATGGGAATCGCTTGGGTCAGAACGACGGCCTCCACCGGGCATGCCTCCTCGCAGTCGCCGCAGAAGACGCAGCGCAGCAGGTTGACCTCGTAGGTCTTGGCGTAGCGCTCGCCGGGCGAATGGGGATTGGCCGGGTCGTTCTCGGCCGCGTCGACGAAGATCGCCCCGGTGGGGCAGGCCGCCTCGCACAGACAGCAGCCGATACAGCGCTCCATGCCCGAGTCGTACTTGCGCAGCATGTGACGGCCGCGGTAGCGCGGAAAGAGCGCAATCGGCTCGTCGGGATACTCCACCGTGACCGGCTTCTTGGTCAGTTGCCGTAGCGTCACGCCCATCGCCTCTGCGATCTGAACGGTACCTTTTACTACATCACCTAGTCCAGCCATCATCGCTCCGTAAAACGTGAAACGTGGCACATGAAACGTGACACTCTGACACTCCGACGCCTACACCAGCGCCACAATCACCGCCGTGATCGCCAGATAGATCAGCGACAGCTCGAACAGGAACTTCCAGTTGAAGGCCATCAATTGATCGTAGCGGGCACGCGGCACGCTGGCGCGCACCCACAGGAAGAGGAACAACACGGCGATGACCTTGAGCACAAAATACAGCACACCCAGGATCGGGAACTGGTCCACGAAGGGGCCGCGGTAGCCGCCGAAGAAGACCGTCACCATCACGCCGCTGGCCACAATCATGTTGATGTACTCGGCCATGAAGAACAGCGCAAACTTGATGCCGCCGTACTCGGTCTGGAAGCCGGCCACCAGCTCGTTCTCCGTCTCCGGGAAGTCGAAGGGGCTGCGGTTGGTCTCGGCCAACATGCAGATGAAGACGATGGGAAAGCCGATCCACAGCCAGGCCCACAGCCACAGCGGGCGCGGCGTCTGCACCAGCTCCACCAGGCTCAGCGAGCCGACGCCCGTGGCCAGCGAGGTGGTCAGCACGATGGCGGCCAGCATAGTGCCCAAGGGCAGCTCGTAGCTGATCATCTGAGCCGAGGTGCGCAGCGATCCCAGCGTGGCGTATTTGTTGTTGCTGCTCCAGCCGGCCAGGATCACACCATAGGTGCCGATGCTGGCCACCGCCAGGATGTAGAGGAAGCCGATGTTGACGTTGGCGATGTACAGATTGATCTGCTGGCCGAACAGCGTAATCGCCGGACCGATGGGAATGACGGCAAAGGCGATCAAGGCCGGGATCAAGGCCAACACCGGGGCCAGCAGGTAGACCGGCTTATCCACATGGCCCGGGATGAACTCCTCCTTGAAGATCGCCTTGAGCGCGTCAGCAATGGGCTGCAAGAGGCCCAGCGGGCCGGCCCGGTTGGGTCCATAGCGCGCGTGGAAGCGAGCCAGCACCTTGCGCTCGTAGTAGGTCAGGTAGGCGAACCCGGTGAGCAGCAGGAGAATCAACACCAGGCTTTTGATCGCGGGAACGACGATGAGGGAGATCCAGTCCATCTCAACCAGCCTTCTCGGGAGCGATGCGAACACGGGCGCCGACGCCGTCGCTGGCGCTGCTCAACAGAGTCTCGACCGGCGCGCCCGGCAGTGAATAGGGGATCCACAGCGTGCCGGGCTGCACGGCTTCGTCCAGCAGCAGCGGCAGGGTCAACTGGCCGGCGGCCGAGCTGACGATCACCGTCTGTCCTGCGGCCAGCTTCTCGCGGCCGGCGTCGGCCGGGTTGATCGATACGGCCGCAGCCACAGCCACCTTTTCGGCCACCTCGGTCTGGCGCAACAGCGTGCCGCCGTCGAACAGGACGCGGCCAGCAGCCAAGGTGTAGGGGAAATCGCCGCCAGCCTGCGCAGCGCTGCGGCGCTCAGGCAGCACCAGGCGGCGCGGCGCGCTGGGCAGCGCGCCGCCAGCCGGCCGGCCGGCATCGGCTTTCGTCGGCTCCCACGGCCACTGCTTGCCCTCGTCGGCGAGCGCGGCCCAGGTGAGCTTATCGTACATCGGCACGGCCCGGCTGATCTCCTCCAGAACCTCTTGCGCGCTGGCGTAGCCCCACAGCTTGGGCGCGTCGCCGGCCTTGCGCTTACTCTTCTTCTGGCTTTCGGGCTTGGCCTCGCCCGTGACGGCCGGCCACAGCTTGGCCAACTCGCTGAAAATCAGCCAGTCGGGCGCGGCCTGGCTGTGCGGGTTGGCCAGCGCCTTGGGCGCGCGCTGCACGCGGCGCTCCAGGTTGGTGAAGGTGCCGTCGCTCTCGGCCCAGCTCACGGCCGGCAGCACCACGTCGGCCAGCTTGGCCGATTCGGTCAGGAACAGGTCCTGCACCACCAGGAAATCGACGGCCTGCAAGGCAGCCGCGCCGGCCGGGCCCTGTGAGGCAGGGTCGCTGCCCACCAGGTAAAGCGCGCGCAGCCGGCCAGCCGCGGCCGCGATCAGCATCTCGTCGTAGCTCAAGCCGCTGTCGGCCGGCAGCTTGACGCCCCACAGCCGCTCCAGCCGCTCGCGGCCGGGCAGGTCGCCCACCAGAGCGTGGCCGGGCAGGCTGGCGGGCAGCAGGCCCATGTCGCGCGCGCCGAGGCTGTTGGCCTCCGGCGCCAGGTAATAGGCCCGCTCGGCGCAGCCGGCCAGCAGCGCAAAGTTCAGCAGGCTGGCCCGGTTGGCCGCCGCGTCGCGGCCGCTGACCACGGCTGGGCCGTAGAGCACCAGGGCCCGCTTGGCGTTGAGCACCAACCGCGCCGCCTCGGCGGCAGCGGGGTCGCCGGCCGCAGCGCTGCGCAGCCAATCAGCCAGCTCGGCGTAGCCCGGCAGCCGGGCAGCCCGCTCCTGCACCGTCTTCTCTTTCAGCAACGCCTGGCTGAGGCTGTCGAACAGCGCCGCCTCCTCGCCCGGCTTGTAGGGCACGTAGACGCCGGGATAGCGCGTGTCCTCGATGCGGCGCGGGTGCAGGATGACAAGCTTGGCGCCGCCGCGGCGCACCGCGCGGCGGATGAAGGTGGCCAGCACCGGCTGCTCCTCGGCCGGATCGACGCCGGCCAGCACAAGGACGTCGGCCTGCTCCACGTCGCGGATGTTGCTCAGGCCGCGCGGGTCGGCCAGCACGGCCGCGCCGCCGCGGTGATCGACGTTGTTCGTGCCCACCAGGCCGCGCATCAGCTTCTGCAACAGGTAGGCGGCCTCGTTGCTCAGCTTGGCCGAGCCAATGGCACCCACGGCGGCCGGCCCCTGCACGTCGGCCGTGAAGGCCAGCCGCTGCGCCGTTAGCGCCAGCGCCTCGTCCCAGCCAGCCTCGCGCAGCTCGCCGCCCTTGTGGTCGCGCACCAGCGGCTTCGTCAGGCGCTCCGGCGAGTCGACGAAGGCGTGCATGAAGCGGCCCTTGTCGCAGATCCACTCGTCGTTGACGGCCATGTTCTCGCGGGCCACGATGCGGCGCAGTTGGTGGATGCGCGCGTCCAGGCGCACGTTGCAGCCCTGCGAGCAGTGGGTGCAGATCGACTTGGTGCGCTTCAGCTCCCAAGGACGGTAGCGGAAGCGGCTAACGCGGTTGGTCAGCGCGCCCACGGGGCAGAGGTCGATGATGTTGCCGCTGGTCTTGGCGTCCACCGGTTGCTCGGGGAAGAAGTCGATCACCGTCTCGCCGCCGCGGTTGAACAGGCCGAGCTGCGGCTTGTCCTCCCACTCCTCCAGGTAGCGGATGCAGCGCCAGCAGACGATGCAGCGTTCCTGGTCCAGCATGATCAAGTCGCTGATGGGATAGCGCTTCTCCTTGTGGGTCTTGATCTCCTGGAACTCGGACGCGCCGGGGCCGTGCTTGAGGGTCTGGTCCTGCAACGGACACTCGCCGCCCTTGTCGCAAATCGGGCAGTCCAGCGGGTGGTTGATCAGGATGAACTCTAGCGTATCCTCGCGCGCCTGCACCGCGGCCGGGCTGGCGTAGCGGAACTTCAACCCCTCAGCCGCGCGGATGGTACAAGCCGTGACGATAGTCCAGCGGCCGCGCACATCCTGCTCCACCAGGCACATACGGCACGCGCCCAGCGGGTCCAGCTTGGGATGCGAGCAGAAGACCGGAATGTCGATGCCAGCCAGCTTGGCCGCATCGGTCAGCAGCATCCCGTTGGGGACTTTATACTCGACGTCGTCGATGGTGATGGTTACGAGATCAGGCATAATCAGTTGTGCAGTTCCATGACCGAAACCACCTGCTTGAGTGGTGTGGTCTCGGGAATAAGTGCTTCCCATGCATCAGCATCGTCCGCTTGGGCTATGACGATGCGGTCGATCTCCGCTTCATCGAGTTGCGGCTCGCCGGCCAGTTGGGAGATAAGCTTTGGCACATGTTTGCTGGCGTTCAGGATTTCTACGCCCAAGATCTGCCCTTGCCCGTCCATCTCGACCGTGATGTCGGGGCTCAATTCGATGCTTTGCGTCTCTGGACCACCAGCAGCGATTATGTGCAGAACGTCCTCTTGCTCGAAATAGACCATGGCATGGACATCTCAGGCGAAAACCAATCGACCTCGCGGCTCAGGTATCGAACGACCGAGCGATTGGGCGGTTTCAATCCACTCTTCGATGATGACCTCGACGTTGCTCAGCGCCTCCTGATGGGTCTCACCATCGGCAGCACAGCCCGGCAGTTCTGGTACCTCGGCAATGAACGCCTCATCCTCATCACTCCAGTAGATGATCACTTCATACTTAGTCATCGTCTTCCACATCTCCAAGCTTATACTTCAGAATTATGTTACGCACTTGTTTGACCTGGTAAGGCTTCGCCCTGCCACCCTTCGGTTGCAGATTCAGGATCTCTGCAACGCCAGGCTTGGTGAATATGCGGTGGCTGCCTTTGACCCGTTCACGGAATCCCAGATGGACGAGAAGTTGACAAAGATCATCAAACGAGATGTTGCTGTCTGATGCACCGCGCAGGATCCGCAGCAACAACTTCTCGTGCTTGCTCATGTTACACCCTGACCTTCGGCGCCAGCTCACCCGTATCCGGCCGGTAGATCGGCCGCACCGGCAGCTCCGGCGCTTTGCCGCTGGGGTTGGTCTGCCGGATGTATGCCTCGAAGTCGGCTCGGAAGAGCTTCAGCAGGCTGCGCACGCCCCAGACCGAGGCCGGGCCGAAGGGGCAGAAGCTCTGTCGCTCGATGGGCCAGGTCAGGCGCTCGATGGTATCCAGGTCGCTGAGCTGGCCCTCGCCGCGCTCGATGCGCTCCAGGATCTTCTCGATCCAGCCGCCGCCCTCGCGGCAGGGCGTACACTTGCCACAGCTCTCCTCGCGGTAGAAGCTCATGGTGCGGCGGGCCAGCTCGACGATGTTCACGCCCTCGCAGACCACCATGATGCCGCAGGAGCCCAGTGACGAGCCAGCCGCCACGATACTCTCGAAGTCCATGGGCGTGTCCAGCTTGTCCGCGGCCAAATGCGGCATGGACAGCCCGCCGGGGATGATCGACTTGATGGGCCGGTCGTCCAGCGTGCCGCCGGCGTAGTCGTAGATCAACTGGCGCAGCGTGGTGTTGTAGGGCAGCTCGTAGACGCCGGGCCGCTTCACTTGGCCGCTCAGCGCGTAGAGGGCGAACCCGGGGCTGCGCTCCGTGCCCCACTGGCGGTACCAGGCCGCGCCGTTTTTGACGATAGGCACGACCTGGGCGATGGTTTCCACGTTGTTGACGATGGTGGGCTTGCGGTAGAGGCCCTCCACGGCCGGGAAGGGGGGCTTGAGCCGTGGGTGGCCGCGGTAGCCCTCCAGCGAGGTCAGCAGCGCGGTCTCCTCGCCGCAGATGTAGGCGCCGGCGCCGCGGTGGACGATGATCTCCAGGTCCTTCTTGCCGCCGAAGATGCCCTTGCCTACGTAGCCCTTGGCCCGCGCCTCGGCCACGGCCTGCTCCAGCCGCTGCGCGCCGAAGAAATACTCGCCGCGGATATAGATGAAGGCGTGGCTGGCCTCGGTGGCGTAGCAGGCCAGGATGATGCCCTCCAGCAGCGAGTGCGGATCGTACTCCATGATCAGCCGGTCCTTGAAGGTGCCCGGCTCGCTCTCGTCGGCGTTGACCACCAGGTAGCGCGGGTAGGCGCCGGCTGGCAGGAAGCTCCACTTCATGCCGGTCGGGAAGCCCGCGCCGCCGCGACCCCGCAGCCCAGCCGCCTTGACCGTCTCCAGCACCTCGGCCGGTGTCTTGCCAGCCAGCGCCGCCTTCGCTACTTCGTAGCCGCCGTTGGCCTCATAGACGGCAAGGCTGTGGCTGTCGGGTAGATCAATGCGCGCCAACAGGCTGTTGGTCTCAGGATGGTGGTCATGATGGTACGGCCCGGTTCTCCGTCCGGAGCCATCCGCTGTCTTCCCATCCGCTGTGGTATCTCCCGGCACCACCCGCTCCGGAACCGGCAACTGCTCCGCCGGCACGTTCGCCAGCCGCCGCAGCTCGTCCAGCATCGCATCGACACGCTGCGGCGAGTTCAGTTCCTCGTAGTAGCGCGCCCAATTGGCCTGCTTCTTGGTGACGGCCACCATCGGCGCGGTGCCGCACGCGCCCAAGCATTCCATCTCGCCCAGGGTAAACAGGCCGTCGTCTGTGGTCTCGTGATAGTCGATGCCCAGCTTCTGCTGGAGCTGCTCGGCGCACTGGCCGGCGCCGCGCAACATGCAGGGCACGTTGGTGCAGACCTCCACGTGGTACGTGCCGGTCGGCTCCTGGTGCAGCATATGGTAGAAGCCGACGAAGGCCCTCACCTCGGCCGCGTCAATGTCGAACAGCCGCGCCACCTCGACCATGGCCTCGTCCGGCACATAGCCCAGTTGCTGCTGCACAGCCTCCAACGCCGGCCCCAGGGCCGAACGCGGCTGCGGATAGCGGGCCATCAGTTCACGAATCTTGTTGCGGGTCGCGTCAGTTAGCATAGCAGATCAAAATGATGAATGATGATCGATGAATGATGAATCCGGAATGCCGTTCTGCATTCATCATTCATCATTCATCGTTCCGAATTACCGATCCACCTCGCCCAGCACGATATCGATCGAGCCGATGATGGCCACCAGGTCGGCCAGGTACTGCCCGCTGGCCATCGTGTTGGTGGCGAAGATGTTGACGAAGCTGGGGCCGCGCACCCGCAGGCGGTAGGGATGGGCGCTGCCGTCGGAGACGATGTAGTAGCCCAGCTCGCCCTTGGGGTTCTCGTGGCCGAAGTAAACCTCGCCGGCCGGCGGCCGCAGGCCCTCGGTAACCAGCTTGAAGTGATGGATCACCGCCTCCATGCTGGTCTCCAGCTCGGCACGCGGCGGCAGAGCCACCTTGCGGTCGTTGCTCTTCCACGGCCCGCCCTCGCTGGCCATGACGTCCGCCAGAGCCTGGCGGATGATGCGCAGGCTCTGGCGCATCTCCTGCATGCGCACCTGGTAGCGGCCGTAGGAGTCGCCCCGGTCGGAGGTGGGCACGTCGAACTGGTAGCGGTCATAGCCGCTGTACGGGGCAACCTTGCGCAGATCGTACAGGACGCCGCTGCCGCGCAGCAGGGGGCCGGTGGCGCCCAGGCTGAGCGCGTCTTCCCGGCTCAGCGGGCCCACGCCCTCCAGACGCTTGCGCAGCACCACGCTCTTGGTTAGCATGCGCTCGTACTCGTCCAGACGGCTGGGAAACAGATCGATGAACTCCTGCACCTTCGGCGCGAAGGCCGGCGGCGTATCCCGCCAGACGCCGCCGATGCGCACGTAGGAGGTGGTCATGCGGGCGCCGCAGATCATCTCGAAGATGTCCAGGATCATCTCCCGCTCGCGCAGCGCGTACATCAGCAGGCTCATGCCGGTGCCGCTGGTGTCCAGGATATGGGTGGCCAGCCAGACCAGGTGCGCGGCGATGCGCTGCAGCTCGGCCACCACCACGCGGATCGCCTGGGCCCGCAGCGGGATCTCCACGTCCAGCAGCTTCTCCACGGCCAGGCAGTAGCCCAGGTTGTTGCACATGGCCGAGGTGTAGTCCATGCGGTCGGTGTAGGGCACGAAATCTTTGTAGCGCACATGCTCGCCCTGCTTCTCGAAGCCGCTGTGCAGGTAGCCGGTGTCCGGGTGGGCGCTGACCACCCGCTCGCCGTCCAACTCGACGGCAATGCGCAGCACGCCGTGGGTCGCGGGGTGGTGCGGCCCCATGTTGAGCATCATGTGCTGCTTGGTGTCCACCCCTTTGGGCAGCGGCGCCTGCACCGGCGCCGGGTCCAGGATCTGCCGGCCCAGCGTGGCAAAGTCGGGGTCGTTCCAGGTCATGCTGAAGGGCACTTCCTCGCCCCCCAGCGGCTGGTCCTTGCGCAGCGGATGGCCCACCCAGTCCCACGGCATCATAATGCGCTTCAGGTCAGGATGGCCCTCGTACTGGACGCCTACCAGGTCGTAGGCCTCGCGCTCCAGACAGAAGGCCGCCTTCCACAGCGGATAGAGGCTGGGCACGGCCGGCTTGTCGTCGGGGCCTGGGGCCGGCACGGTCAGGCGGATGCGCCGGCGGTGGGGAATGGAGTAGAGGTGGTAGATGCTGGCAAAGCGCGGCTGGCTGCCGGGCCGGGTGCGTTGGCGCGGCGGCAGCTCGCTGCGGTCGACAGCCGTCAGGTCAGCCAGGTGGATGAACTCCAGCCCTGGCTCGTCGCGCAGGTAGCGCGCCACGGCCAGCAGGTCGCTGGCGCGCACGGTGAAATCCACCTCGCCGTGGGCCCGCTCCACATCGACAATCGCCGCCGGGAAGCGCTCGTTCAGCCGCGCTTCCACGTCGCGAAACTCAGTTGTATCCAGGGGCTCTGCCACCGTCGCCGGTGCGCCGTTGGTCATAGAATAATCCTCGTTACAGCTCGCTCTCGTCGATCTCGGCTAACTTCATCAAATGCCGCTGTAGACCGATTTTGAGTGGTGTGTTGCTATGAATAGGCAAGGAGATGCGCTCCAGTCGTCCGGGTTTGGCATAGATATGGTGGCTGCCTTGAACTCGCTGAAGCTCCCAGCCATGCTTCTCTAACAACCTAGCCAACTGCTTGCCGCTAACCGGTTTCAAACTGCAATCTCCATGACCTTGTAGCTGTCCGTGCCGGAAAGAGATCGAACGTCAACCGCTAAGCATCCCTCAACAGCTTCATAGATGTTTGCCAGCAACTCCTCAAACGTTTCGCCTTGTGTTGCGCATCCAGGGATTGCCGGCACTTCAGCCCAAAAACCGCCTTCTTCCGCTTCATGTACAATCACTTTAAGTTTCATTAGAAGACTCAACTCCACAACACTTGCCGAAAGTCATCGATCATGATCTGAACTTCGCACCAAAGATGCCGTTGCCTCAAGCACCTCGTAATCCTCCAGGGCCATCATTACAATCGGCGAGACATTACCACGAAGGATCATCAATGGTTTCCGATCCCTATTGACCCTATCCATCAACTCAGTCCATTGGCCTTCGTTCTGCAACCAGTCTATTCTCTCCATGATCTTACCGCCAATGGTTGGCTAGCGCATTTGCCTGGATTGCGCCGCCTGCATAAACTCGATATCGTACTGGCTAAACTTTTCGCCCTTGATCTTCTTCTGCAAGAGCAACAGCCCCTGCAGCAGCGCCTCGGGCCGAGGCGGGCAGCCGGGCACGTAGACGTCCACCGGGATGATCTTGTCCACACCCTGCACGATGGCGTAGTTGTTGAAGGGGCCGCCGGCGCTGGCGCAGATGCCCATGGCGATCACCCACTTGGGCTCCGGCATCTGCTCGTAGAGCCGCTTGATCACCGGCGCCATCTTGTTGCTGACCCGGCCCGAGACGATCATCAGGTCGGCCTGGCGCGGCGAGGCGCGGAACAGCTCCGAGCCGAAGCGGGCGATGTCATGCCGGCCCGCGCCGGTGGCGATCATCTCGATCGCGCAGCAGGCCAGACCAAACAGCAACGGCCAGACTGAATTGGCCCGGCTCCAGTTGACCATACTCTCCAGCGTCGTTACCACTACACCATCATCGCCGAGTTTGTTCTCTAAGCCCATACAATGTTCCTCACAAGGGTAGATTGGTGATTGGTAGATTGGTCAGCCGATGCGCGCTGCGTACTGCTTCACCAATTTACCAAAATACCAATCTACCATTCCAACGCGCCCTTGCGCCACACGTAGACGAAGCCGATCAGCAGAATCGCCAGAAAAACCGCCATCTGGATCAAGCCAAAGAGCTTGAGCTGGCGCAGGATAACCGCCCAGGGATAAAGGAAGATGACCTCGATATCGAAGAGGATGAAGAGCACCGCAACGACGTAGTACTGCACCGGGAAGCGGCGGCGCGCGCCGCCGTAGGGCAGCATCCCCGACTCATAAGGCTCCAGACGGACTTTGGTGGTGCGCTTGGGACCGAACAGGGCGGGCACCGCCAGGGCGATAACCGCAAACACAGCCGCAATGACGATCAGGATCAGGATCGGCAGGTATTCACTCGGCACTGGTGGCTCCGTTGGCAGGGGGTTCGACGAGCGGACGGCTAGTGCGTGCAACCGCTTTCGACAATTAGGGGCTGGCGCCGGCATGCTGCGCCAGGAGTTTGCACGGTTGCGAATTCTATCACACGGATACTCAAATGTCAAGACAATTCTTCTTCGCACTCGCTTCGATGACAAATCCGTCATGCCGCGTAGCGCCGTTGTTCATGTGGAATTCATGCTTGTCGGGTATACTTGTCGGAGAGGCGCACACGGATCACACGGATTTCACGGATCGGAACTCCGCGCCTCAGATCGCGGAAGTTGCTGCCTTCAAGGAAAACCTAAGCTTACAACCAGAAGCGTGCCCTTCGAGTGCTGCAAACGGCTCTCCCGGT
>Ga0209573_1002208_pt1 | contig 25960 bp, 18 predicted proteins | sample TNRBio252014_DNA_FD_185870 | JGI IMG/M metagenome (GOLD analysis project Ga0209573, IMG submission 185870) | Wastewater treatment Type I Accumulibacter community from EBPR Bioreactor in Madison, WI, USA - TNR Reactor_6/25/2014_ DNA (SPAdes)... | ecosystem: Engineered > Bioreactor > EBPR >... | reverse complement strand
TAACCGTGCCGGCTATCAAGGCGGCCCGTGGTGTCCTATGAAAGCCCATGCGATCCAGGTGGCCAGGCGGGTAGCTCGGATCGCGGCGCGTCGATTGCTCGACCGCAAGCTGTAGTCCAGCCAATGCTTTCCGCGCGATCCCCCTCGATACGACATTGTCTTGATGTAGCGCTGGATCGACGTATCGATTGTCGCGCTCAGGGAGCCCTGGCCCACTGGACGACGATCGACGGCGCCAACTACGCCCGCAGTGAGCCGCTGGGGTTGGCGCGGGTTGGTGATGTGCCGCGCCTGGTTGCTGGGTTCGCCGGCGTGAGGGGGTGTCTGGGGGATGCGGGAGTGGTGCCGTTCGTGCCCGCGGCGGCGACGCTGGCGGCCATGTGCGCGATGCGCAGGCGGCTCGTCGGCAGCCGGCGTGCAGGGTCGATCAGGCGATCGACCTGGGGGCGTGGCGGACGTCGAAGGGGCCGGTGCCGCTGCATTGAGTGCAGCTAGGTCGGCCAACCCTGAGCCGCGTTTGCCAGCGGCTCTATCACCTGCTGGTTGACACGCCGGCCGACGGCCGCGAACGCATCTCGTCCCACCTCCATGGAGGCCAGCAGGCCGCGGTTGCAGATGGCCAGGGCTTCGTCCCGATCGCCGTCGCTGGCCATCAGCTCGCGCAGGCCCGTGCCCGCGCCCAGTGCGAGGTTCCGGGCACGGTCAGGCAGGCGATCACGCAATGCGTCGGCCATCCGGTCTGCCCAGGCATCGAGTTCGTCCGTCCCTTCACGGCGATCACGTTCGGCCGTCAGCCAGGCCAGGGCGAGGACCCGTCCGAGATCCTTGTTGGAGCGCTTCTCGGTCGTGCCGGCGATCAGCTCGGGGCCGATGACCGGGTGGTGGAGCATGTTGGCCAGAGCCATCATCTCAGGGCGGGCGATGTGCAGGCCATGCGGGGTCGGCATGGGCTTCCATTCGGCAAGCGCCAGGAAGTGGAAGCTGCAGATGGCGAAGTCGCCGATGCTGGTCTGCACGCGATGGAACGCCTTGGGTTGTCCCGAGCTGTGTTTCGGCGCACCAAGGAGCTCGAGGAACCAGGTCGTTTCTCCTTCGGTGCCTGGCGGCTTGAGGCGGATCATCGGCAACCGGTCATCGGGAGTGCTGCTGTTGCCCGGCTTGCCCCACTCGCCCTCCGTTCGCGGTTGCCAGGCGGCGGCCAGCAGGCGTTCCGTGACCTCGCAGGCGGCGGCCACGGCACGTGCATGCGGCGAGAACATGCAGTCGACATCCTTGGTGCGGATGCCGCGCTGCCCGTCGCCCGCGAAGAAGTGGTAGCCGGCCGCCAGGCTGCCGACGACGATCACTTCCTGCCGGCAGTCGGCCGGGAGTGCGGCCGCGATCCGGGCCACCACGGCTTCGGGGGTCAGGGGCGCCGGCAACGGAGTCACGAGGCGGGCCTCCAGGCCTTGCTGATCGACTCCATGTGGCGGGCCATCTCGGACGCCTCGCGCGCATAGCCCATCTCGATGAGGTCAGCGAGGCATTCGAGTTCGCTGGCCAAGCGGGGCTCCGAGCCCGGCCCCTGTTCATCACCGAGGGGTTCACGGGTGCCGTGAACGGCCAGTGCAACACGCTGCTCCGGCCGGTTCTTCGGCTGCAGGCCGGCATCGAGCAGCGCCGCGACCCGGGCCGGTTCGGCGTCGACCGAAATGTCCAACCTCGGTGCATCCGTGATGTCAAGAGCCGGAAAGTGACCCGCAGCGCCAAGGACTCCGCCGACGCGGACACTTCGGGGCAGCTTCTTCGAGGCTTGCAGGCGCGCCAGGCGCCGGGCCATTCGCTCCGGCGTGCTCTGGCCTGTCGGATCGGTGAAGAGCTGCGCTTTGCGCAGGCGGGCGTGGTCCCGGGCCAGTTCCATCCACTCGCCGACGGTCAGGGGTCTCAGGCGTACACCGCGCTCGCCCGTGTCCTCGAGCCAGCCCTTGTGTGTGAGTTCCTTCAGCACGGCGGCTGCGGTCGGGTAGCTGACGTCGCAGACCTCCTGCAGGTGCTTGACGGTCACGGGCGCGAGGTTGCGCAGGCGCAGTTGGGCCAAGGCGGCAATGACGCCCTGTCGCGGCGGCAACTGCGGTCCATGTCCGCGAACGCGCTCGGCGGCGACCCGCGATTCGAGCCAAGGGTAGAAGTCTGCAGGGGCGTCGGTCAGCGATCCACTGAACGCCACGATGTTGCGGCTGCTGTCCTTGGCGCTGGGGCCCTTGCCGACCAGGTAGTGAACGCGGCTGGCGATCTCGGGATGGATCACCTGACGGAGCTGCTGCAGTTCCTCCCGCAGCCGGTTGTCTGACAGGCGCGAGCCCACGAGCACGCACACGGCGGTGGTCGACGGAGGCTCGCGCCGGATCAGGTAGGCCAGGGTCAGGAGTGCGTGCCGCACGTCCCGCATGCTGTGGGTTTTCTTGAACTTGACGAGCACGGCGCCGCCCGACCCCTGCCAGCGGGCGTCCGCGTCGTCCTGCGCTGCACGTCCAGGGTCGCGACTAGGCATGAAGTCGCGACTTTAACATCAAGCGGGCGACTAAACAAAAAGGTCGCAACTCAAATTTGAGGGCGTGGTCAACTGCTCATCGGGCCCGCGCGGGCGCTCCCGGACAATGGGCGCACGGCTTCAGGTGGCCAATCGTCTCGAACTGACCAATCCAGGGCTGAGGAGCACGCCTTCGGCATGAAGAGCGCACTGTTCGTCGACTTCGACAACGTCTTCTCCGGCCTGCGGCGACTCGACCCCGCGCGGCACGCAGGACCGGAGCGGAACGCAGGCCCGCCGAACAACGGAGCGCAGTCGGTCAATGCCCATACGGCCATCCGCCAGCTGATCCGGGACGAGGTGCGCACCGCAGGCCGCCCGGTGCCGTGTGGCCGCCTTGCGCAGACCGCCATCGACAGACACGGGGCGATCGCCGCCGACTGGGGTGGCAAGGGCACATTTCGGCGGCTGCTGGAGTCGCTGGAGCTGGCTCCCCTGCGCATCGATTGGTCGATGGCAGGCGGCGTCGTCACCGACCCGGCCTTCCCCAAGGGAGAGTCTGGCCCTGGTGGTCAGGCCAAGCCGGCGGACTGGGGACGGGACCAGGACCTGTGGCCGGTCATCAACCTGGTTCATGGCGCGACCGGCTTGCCGACGTTGTCGCCTGGGGAGCTGTCGGCCGTGCTGACCAGCCTCGCGCAGGATCTGGCCGAGCACCCGTTCCAGCTGTCCGGGACGGGCAAGCGCGTACGCGACCTGTGCCGCGACGACGGACATGCGGTGAGTCGAGGCGACGTGAGCTTTGTGCTGAAGGGCATTCAGCTCGGCGGCCATGACTTCGGCACAGGCGCCGACGATCCTCAGGCGCTGGCGCAGCGCCTCGTCGGCAGCGTGCTCGAGTTGTGCCGGAGAGAGCAACTCGCGCTGGACGACGGGCAGTCGGCCCAGTTGCGAGACTGGGCAACCCGGGGAGCGTCGGCAAGTTGACTTTCTCCACGACAACTCTCCTTGCCGAAGTGTCGATGCATGATCTCCCGGAGCATCCCCTGAAAGCCCAAGCAATCCAGGCAGCCAGGCGGGTAGCTCGAACCGCCCCAAGCCGAGGGTCTGATCGCAAGCCGTTGTCCCGCCACCGCTTCCCGATCGAGCCCCCTCGATACGACACCGCGCCGACATAGCGGCCAGCGGCCCATCGCAGCTTCGCCATCAGGTCACGGGCCGGGGCGACGCGGGCCGCGGCGGGGGTCGGGCTGCGGCCGGCCGTACGCTGTCGTTGCCCACGCGGGCGGGGACTTGGGCATCATTGGCGGCGCTGGCGGCGCTGGCGGCGCTGGCGGCGCTGGCGGCGCTGGCGGCGCTGGCGGGGCCGCAGCCCGGCCCTCGGCCGCCCCCGGGCGCAGGAACATCGCACGATGCTGAACGAAGCCGACGACCACCAGGACATCCGCGACGCGGTGCGGGCCTTGTGCCGCCAGTTCCCCGACGAATACTTCCGCCGGGTCGACGAACGCAAGGAGTATCCCGAGCAGTTCGTCGACGCGCTGATGGCGGCCGGCTGGCTGGCGGCGATGGTGCCGCAGGCCTGGGGCGGCGCCGGGCTGGGCCTGGCCGCGGCCAGCGTCATCATGGAGGAGATCAACCGCAGTGGCGGCAATGCGGCCGCGGTGCACGGGCAGATGTACAACATGGGCACGCTGCTGCGCCATGGCAGCACGGCGCAGAAGGACAGGTACCTGCCCGCCATCGCCGCCGGCACGCTGCGCCTGCAGTCGATGGCGGTCACCGAGCCCGGCTCGGGCAGCGACACCACGCGCATCACGACCACGGCGGTCAGGAAGGACGGCCGCTGGGTCGTCGACGTGCAGAAGGTGTGGACATCGCGCGTGCTGCACTCGGACCTCATGATCCTGCTCGCGCGCACCACGCCGCTGGCGCGCGTGCACAAGAGGTCCGAGGGGCTGTCGCTGTTCCTCGTCGACCTGCGGCAGGCGGTCGGCCGCGGGCTGACGATGAGGCCTATCCCCAACCTGGTCCACCACGAGACGCACGAGCTGTTCTTCGACCAGCTCGAGGTGCCCGACGAGAACCTGATCGGCGAGCCAGGCCAGGGCTTCCGCCACCTGCTTGACGGCCTGAATGCCGAGCGCACGCTGATCGCCGCCGAGTGCATAGGCGACGGCTACTGGTTCATCGAGCGGGCGACGCGCTACGCCCGCGAGCGCGTGGTGTTCGACCGGCCCATAGGCCGCAACCAGGGCGTGCAGTTCCCGATCGCCGAGGCCTGCATCGAGGTCGAGGCGGCCAACCTGATGCGCTTCGAGGCGGCGCGGCGCTTCGACGCCCGGCAGCCCTGCGGTGCACAGGCCAACATGGCCAAGCTGCTGGCGGCCAAGGCGTCCTGGGAAGCGGCCAACATGTGCCTGCAGACGCATGGCGGCTTCGGCTTCGCCACCGAATACGACATCGAGCGCAAGTTCCGCGAGACGCGGCTGTACCAGGTCGCGCCGGTCTCCACCAACCTCATCCATGCCTACGTGGCCGAACATGTGCTGGGCCTGCCGCGCTCGTACTGACCCGCGCCGGCGGCGGCCTGGCCGCCGGGCGCGCCCAGGAGCGACCGGCTGGCCGGCGCCAGGAGGGCGCTGCCGATGAACCGCCCGGGATGGACGCGCCTGGCGATCGCCACCCTGGTGGTGACCGGCGCCGTCGCCTGCTCGCGCAGGGCGGGCGAGGTCGCCGTGCCGCCGGGCGCCCCCGAAGTCGCCGCCACCGTGCGCGACGCCCATGCCGCCGTCGACAAGGCCACCGAGCGGGCCGACCCGTCGGCCTTCGAAGACGCCAGGCGCGGCTTCATCGCCGCCCCCAGCGGCCAGGTGAGGGACGCCGATGGCCGGTTGATCTGGGACTTCGACGCCTACGCCTTCGTCAAGGGCAAGGCGCCAGCCACCGTCAACCCCAGCCTGTGGCGCCAGGCGCTGCTGAACAACCACGCCGGGCTGTTCAAGGTGACCGACGGCATCTGGCAGCTGCGCGGCTTCGACCTCGCCAACATGACACTGGTCGAAGGGCGCAGCGGCTGGATCGTCATCGACACGCTGACCGCGCGCGAGACCGCCGCGGCGGCGCTGGCCTTCGCGCGCCGGCACCTGGGCGACAGGCCGGTGTCGGCGGTGGTCTTCACGCACAGCCATGTCGACCACTTCGGCGGTGCGCTGGGCGTCGTCTCGGCCGAGGAGGCGAAGGCGCGCCAGCTGCCGGTGGTCGTGCCGCAGGGCTTCCTCGAGGAAGCGACGAGCGAGAACCTGCTCGTCGGCACCGCCATGGCGCGGCGCGCCACCTTCATGTACGGCAACCGGCTGCACAAGGGGCCGGCGGGGGCGGTCGACAACGGCCTGGGCAAGGGCGTGGCCTTCGGCCGCGTCGGCATCCTGCCGCCCACGCGCGTGGTGGACCGGCCCGCCCAGGAAATGACGATAGACGGCCGGCGCTTCGTCTTCCACCTCGTGCCGGGCACCGAGGCGCCGGCCGAGTTCGTCTTCTCGCTGCCCGACTTCAAGGCCTTCTGCGGGGCCGAGCTGATGGGGCACACCCTTCACAACCTCTACACCCTGCGCGGCGCCAAGGTGCGCGACGCGCTGAAATGGGCCGACGGACTGGATCGTTCGCTCGAGTGGGCGGCTGACGCCGAGGTGGTGTTCAACCAGCACCATTGGCCGGTGTGGGGCCGCGAGCGCATCCGCGAGTTCGTCGGCAAGCAGCGCGACGCCTACCGCTACATCCATGACCAGTCGGTGCGCATGATCAACGCCGGCCTGACCGCCAGCGAGATCGCCGAGCAGCTGACGCTGCCCCGGTCGCTGCAGGAGTTCATGTCGGTGCGTGGCTACTACGGCACCGTGAGCCACAACGCCAAGGCGATCTATCAGCACTACATCGGCTGGTTCGACGGCCACCCTGCCAACCTGCACGCGCTGCCGCCGCAGCAGGCGGCGCAAGGCTACGTGGCGCTGGCCGGCGGCGCCGGCAAGCTGCTGGCCGAGGCCCGCAAGGCGTTCGACGCCGGCAACTTCCGCTGGGCGGCCGAACTGCTCAGGCATGCGGTGCTGGCCGACGGTGGCAACCGCGACGCGGCCGAGCTGCTGGCCCGCAGCCTGGAGCAGATGGGCTATGCCGCCGAGTCCGCGCCGTGGCGCAATGTCTACCTGAGCGGCGCGCTCGAGCTGCGGCAGGGCCCGCCCGCCCAGGGCATCTCCCTGTCGACCTATGTCGAGATGCTGGAACACACGCCGACCGAGCGACTGCTGGAGCGCATGGCGGCGGCCATCGACGGCCGCAAGGCGGCCGAGGCCGACGGGCTGGTGATCAACCTGCGCTTGTCCGACCGCGCGGAAAGCTACGTGCTGAGCCTGGAGAACGGCGTGCTGCACCACCGCGCCGCGCCACCCGCCCCCGGGGCGAAGGCGACGCTGACGCTGAGCCGCGGCCTGTTCGTGCGCCTGATGACGGGGCAGGCGGGCGCGAAGGACCTGCTGCTGTCCGGGCAGGCGCGCATCGACGGCAGCGCCCTGGAACTGGCCCGTTTCTTCTCGATGATCGAGCGGGCCGCGGGCGACTTTCCCGTCGTCACGCGTTGAAGCGCCCGGCGTCCTGGCCACCGCGCTGCCGGGCGCAAGGGCGGCGTGCGGCGGCCGTTCCCCGGGCGCCGTCGCGCCCCCGGTTCCCCCTCGGTTCCAATATGCCGGATGACCGCCCCCTCCCACCCCACCGGCCAGGGCATCGTGCTGATGCTGGCCGCGGTGAGCTGCTTCGCCGCCATGGACACCGTCGTGCGCCACCTGGGCGGCGCGGTGCCGCTGCTGCTGCTGCTGACCCTGCGCTACCTGATGCAGGCGCTGCTGATGCTGCCCGTGCTGCTGCTGGGCGTGCATGGCTTCGGCAGCCGCCGCCCGGCCTTCCAGCTGGGGCGGGGCCTGCTGCTGCTGGCCTGCAGCGCGATCACCTTCGTCGGCCTGCGCTACATGCCGGTGGCCGAATACACCGCGATCGCCATGCTCACGCCGGTGCTCGTCACGCTGTTCGGCGTGCTGGTCTTCAAGGAACACATCTCGGCCCATCGCTGGGCGCTGGTGCTGGGCGCCTTTGCCGGTGCGCTGATCATCATCCGCCCGGGCAGCGGCGTCTTCGGCTGGGCCGTGCTGTGGCCCCTGGCCGGCAGCTGCGCCTACGCCGGCTTCCAGCTGGTGACCAGCCGCTACGCGGCGCACGAAGACCCCTTCACGACGCACTTCTGGACCGGGGCGGTCGGCGCGCTGGCGGTGCTGCCGGCCTGGCCGCTGGGTGCCATGGACCTGGTCGGCGGCTGGCAGGCGATGCCGGCCGGCTTGCGTGTCCAGGTCATCGCGATCGGCCTGCTGGGCACCGGCGGCCACTTGCTGCTGATCCTCGGCTTCGGTCGCGCCCCGGCGTCCAGGCTGATGCCCTTCCTCTACGCGCAGATCGCGTTCGCGGTGCTGCTGGGCTGGCTGGCGCTGGGCCATGTGCCCGACCGCTGGGCCTGGCTGGGCATGGCGGTGATCGCCGCCTGTGGCGCGGCCACGGCCGTGCTCAACCTGCGTGCGGCGGCCCGCTCGCGGCGGGAGCCGAGTGTGGTCGAGGCCGACACCACCGCCGACTGATCGTCGACGCCGGAGTACCGGCGGTATCACGCAAGGCCACCGCTGAATTCGCGAAGGGCGATGCGCGGGCCGCACGCCGATACTGCGCCTGCGCCTGCGCCGCGGCCCAGGCCCGACCGGCGCGCGAGGAGCGACACGATGACCGATCGCCTGCACATCCGTATCGATGACCTCGAGCGCGCCGCCGCGGCCGGCCTGCTGCAAGCCGGCCAGGTGGCGCCGCTGTGGCAGCACCTGTGCCAGCCCAGTGACGCAGCCATGCCCTGGCCGCCGGCCGTGCGACCCACCGGGCCGCGGCTGGACTTCACGCACACGCTGTACTACCTGGGCGGCATGCTGGCCATAGGTGCGGCCACGCTGTTCATGACCGAAGGCTGGCAGCGCCTGGGCGCCTGGGGCCTGCTGGGCATCTGCGCCGCCTATGCCGCCGCCTGCGTGCTGGCGGCGCGCGCGCTGGACCGGCGGGGCCTGGCCGTGCCGGCCGGCATCCTGGCCACCCTGGCGGTCTGCCTGGTGCCGCTGGCCACCTGGGCGCTGCAGCATGCGCTGGGCCTGTGGCCCGAGGGCGGCCCCGAGCGCTACTCGCATTACCACACGCACATCGACTGGCGCTGGCTGACGCTCGAGCTGGCCACCTTGCTGGCCGCCGCACTGGCGCTGTGGGCCTTGCGCCATCCCTTCCTGGTGATGCCGCTGGCGGTGACGCTGTGGTACATGAGCATGGACCTGGCAAGGCTGGTGATGCAGCCGGCGGAACACGAGAGCTGGCGCTTCTACCGCGACTTCTCGATGTGCTTCGGCCTGCTGATGACGCTGCTGGCCTTGTGGGTCGACGCCCGCAGCCGGCTCGGCAGCGGCCGCGACTACGCCTTCTGGCTGTACCTGCTGGGCCTGCCCACCTTCTGGTGTGCCTTGACGGCGCGGGACGCCACGAGCGAGCTGGCGCGTGCCGGCTACGCGGCCTTCAACCTCGGGCTGCTGGCGCTGGGGGCCGTGCTGCAGCGCCGGGTGTTCGCGGCCTGCGGCGGCCTGGGGGTGGCGATCTACCTCGGGCACCTGAGCTGGCACCTGTTCCGCGACAGCCTGATGTTCCCGCTGGCGCTGACCATGGTCGGGCTGGGCGTGATCGTCGCCGGCATCCTGTGGCAGCGCCACGAGCCGCGGCTTCGCGCCGCGCTGCTCGCCCGGCTGCCTGCGCCGTTGCGCCGCTGGGTGCCGGACCGCGGCTGAGCGTGCGCTGGTGCGCGCGGCCCGCGGCGCGGCGGGTCGGCGCCGCGGGGACAATGCCGGGGTCCATGCCCTTGCCACGCCCGCGATGACCGCCCGCCCTGCCGTGCCCGCTGCCGCAGCTGCGGCGGACCGGGTGTTGTTCGGGCCGTTCGAGCTCGACCTGCAGCGCGGCCGCCTGCTGCGCGCCGGAGTGCCGGTCGATGTGCCACCGCGGCCCTTCGCGTTGTTGTGCCAGCTGGCGCGGCAGCAGGGCCGCGTGGTGCCCAAGGACGAACTGCTGGATGCGGTCTGGGGGCAGGACTTCCTCGGCGGGTCGGCGCTCAAGGCGACGGTCAACAACCTCCGGCGTGCCCTCGGCGAGGACGGCAGGTCTCCGCGCTGGGTCGTCAGCGTCGCGCGGCGCGGCTACTGCCTGCAGGCGCGGCCCGATGCGCCGCCGCAAGCCCTGGCCGACGCCGCCGGCGCCGACCGGGGCCTGATCGGTCGTGAGGCCGAGCTGGCGCAGCTGCCGCAGCTGCTGGCCGAGTCGCGCCTGGTCAGTGTGCTGGGCAGCGCGGGCATCGGCAAGACGCGGCTGGTGACGGCGCTGCTGCCCTCGCTGCGCGGCCGCTTCGACGACGGCGTGGCGCTGGTGCGCCTGCAGGGCCTGCGCAGCCAGGCCGAGATGGTGGCCGAGATCGTCCAGGCCTGCGCGCTGCCGGAACCGGCGGCGCGCAGCGTGGCCGCGCTGGCCCAGGCCCTGAGCCGCCGCCAGATCTGCCTGGTGCTCGACAACTGCGAGCACCTGCTCGCCGAGGTGTCACCGCTGCTGTCCGAACTGCTGGCGCAGGCGCCCGGGCTGCGTGTGCTGGCGACCTCGCAGGGCACGCTCGGGCACCCAGAGGAGCGCCGCTTGTGGCTGCAGCCCCTGGCCCTGCCCCCGGCCGATGGCACACAGCTCGAGCAGCATGCGGCGGGTGCGTTGATGCTGCGGCGGCTGCACGCCGCAGGCCGGCCGCTGCAGATCGACGGCGCACAGGCCACGATGCTGGCGGGCATCTGCCGCGCACTCGACGGTGTGCCCCTGCAGATCGAGCTGGCGGCCTCGCGCATCCTGGTGCTGGGCCTGGAGGGTGTGCAGGCGCACCTGCAAGACCGGCTGGAACTGCTGCGGCAGCATGGCCAGGGCATGGACGCGCGCCACCGCTCGCTGCGCTCGGCCATCACCTGGAGCCACGAATTGCTGGACCCCGCGCAGCGGCGCGTGTGGCACCGGCTGTCGGTGTTCGAGTCCGGCTTCGGCACCGCCGCGGCCCGGCAGCTGCTGGCCGACACCGACGCGCTGGCACCCTGGGAGGCCCTGGACAGCCTCGAGCTGCTGGCCAACCACAGCCTGATCGCCCCCGCCGAGGATGCCGCGCAAGGCCCCGCAGCGGGTGCGGACGGGGTGCCGCACGAGCCCCGCTGGCGGCTGCTGCAAAGCCTTCGCCTGTTCGCGGCCGAGCAACTGGCGCTGGCTGGCGAGGCCGGGCGCACGCGTGACGCCCATGCGCGGCTCATGCTGGCGCAGCTGCGGCAGCACATGCGCGACGCGCACGACCTGCCGATCCGGGACTGGGCGGCCCGCGTGCGGCCGCAGCTGCCCGACCTGCGCGCCGCGCTCGAGCATGCCGCAGCCCGCGATCCCGAACGGGCCTGGGCGCTGTGGGCCCTGCTCGTCGTCGTCTGGCTGCGCAGCGGGCTGCAGCACGAAGCCACCGACAGCTGGCAGCGCCTGCGGGCGACGCTGCCACCGGCAGCCGATCCTCCAGTGCGTGCCGACTGCGCGCTGGCCGTGGGCCTGATGTGCCTGTACAACCTGCCGGTCGAGCTGGCGCAGGGCAGCGCGGCGGCCGACGAGGCGTGGCGGCTGAACGCCGAACTCGGCCGCCCGCTGCCGCAATACCACGCGCTCTACGTCCGCGGCCAGCTGCAGCTGCGACAGAAGCAGTCGGTCGCCGGGCAGGGCACGCTGGTGGCCATGGCGGCCCTGGAGCAGCCCGACTGGCCGCCGATGCGCCGCCGCTACCTGCGCCTGCTGCAGGGCTATTCACTGGCCCAGCAGGGGCAGTCCGACGCCTTCCGCCGCAGCGCCAGCGACGAGCTGGCGCTCGCCCTCGAGATGGGCAACCGGGACTACATCTGGACCTGCCGCCACAGCCTGGGCCAGGCGCTGTTCGCCTGCGGCGACATCGCCGGCGCGACCACCCTGTTCGAGCAGACCTGGGCCGAGATCGAGCAGGCGCGCCAGCCTCACCTGTACTGGTCGACCCAGGCGCTGACGGCGGTGCTGCTGGCGGCGCGTGATGCCCAAGGTGCGCGCAGCGCCATGGTGCGGGGCGCCGTGCAGGCGCTGTGGCGCCACCAGCAGCTGGCGCTGGCCTGCCCGGTGCTGCCCTGGCGCTGCGCCTGGCAGGGGCAATGGGCCGACGCGGCGCGGCTGCTCGGCTGGGTGCAGGCCCTGCTGCGCGGCCGCGGCGAGCGGCCGGGGCCGATCCCGGCCTGGGCCCTGCAGACGCTGCAGCAGCGTCTGCAGGGCGAGCTGCAGGCCGACGCACTGCAGGCGCTGGTGGCCGAGGGCGAGTGCCTGTCGGAGGCCCAGGCGCTGGCGCTGGGCCTGCCGGAGAGGGCAGGGGCCGGGGCGGCCCTGCGCTGATCAGGCGGCGGCAGTGCGCCGCCGCCGCAGGGCCAGCAGCCCGGCGGCCAGCAGTGCCAGCGTGGCGGGCTCGGGGACGTCCTGGCCGGGGATGCGCTCGATCACCAGCTCGTCGATGCGACCGTAGATGTCGACGTCGCCATAGATGTTGAACGGGTCCCCGCCGCGGTCCTGCTTGGCGTGGAACTCCATGTGGCGGGCGCAGAAGACGCCGTCGTCCTGCGTGTCGCCGCAGGTCGGCCCGTCGAACAGCGAGAGGTCCAGGCTGCCGGTCGGGAAGCTGTCGTTGGCCAGCGCCGACAGCACGAAGGACAGCAGCACGATGCCGGTCTCCGAGTACTCGTAGCCCTTGCCGTTGCCGACCTGGCCGTAGGCCGTCCAGATGTCGTGGGTCTGGAAGGGGCCGCTCACGTCGTTGCCCACTTCGCCCTGGTTGTAGCCGGCCACCTGGGTGTACACCCGGCCGCTGCCGAAGTCGACCTTGAACAGGCTGTTGCCGCCGCTGTAGAGGGCGACGTTCGGGTCCGGGTTGCTGTCGGGCGTGCCCCAGGTGAATTCGAAGCCGCCGCTGAAGGCCCCGCCCACCACCGGCGCATTGGCGTCGAAGAAGTCGCCGAGCCGGCTGCCCGAGACATCGGTCAGGGTGCCGGCATAGCTGACGCGGATGACGTCGGCCGAGGCCGGCATGGCCAGACCCAGGGTGGCCGCCAGGCCCAGTGCGGCCATTCCGGCGCGCGAGAAGCTGCTGCGTGTCATGTTCCCCTCCACGGGATGCGGGTGTCGATGGAGGGACTCTAGGCAGCGCCTTGCACCCCGTGGTGCCGGCGTGGTCAACGATCGGTCAAGAGGTCAAGGCGCCCCCTTGGCCGCGGGGGGTGCCGCGTCCCGCTTCAGGCCGCTGCGCCCCACGATCCCCCGGGGCCCGCATCCCGCGCCTGCAATTGCGAGATGCGGACTCCGGACTTCGCTTCGCAGTTGTGCAGCGGTGTCGGCAGGGCAGACCGCGGGGGGCGGACAGGGCGGGGCCGCTGGCCGGCGCAGGCAGGACCATGCATCGGTCCCGACGCCCGCCGAGTCGCTGCGGGCGTGCAGGGCACCGCGGCCCGCATGCGGCATCATCGCGCGCCATGAACACGGTTGCCTGTTTCCGCGCCCCGCGCCTGCTGCTGCCCCGCCAGGGGCTGGACCTCACCCGCTGGTGCGTGATCGCCTGCGACCAGTACACCAGCGAGCCGGCGTACTGGTCGCGCGTGGCCGGCGAGGTCGGCGACGCGCCGTCGACGCTGCACATGATCTTCCCCGAGGTCCACCTGGCCGCCGACGACAAGGCGCTTCGGGTCGAGCGCATCCACGAAGCGATGCGCCGTGGCCTGGCGCAGGGCTGGCTGCGCGGCCATGATGGCCTGGTGCTGGTCGAGCGCCGGCTTCCCGACGGCCGCGTGCGGCCCGGCCTGATGCTGGAGCTGGACCTCGAGCACTACGACTACGCTGCCAGCAGCCAGAGCCTGATCCGGCCGACGGAAGGCACCATCGTCGAGCGCATCGCGCCGCGCCTGCAGGTGCGCGAAGGCGCCGAGCTCGAGCTGCCCCATATCCTGGTGCTGATCGACGACCCGGGCGGCACGGTGATCGAGCCGCTGGCGGCGGCGCGCGCGCACCTGCAGCCGCTGTACGACACGGCGCTGATGCTCCACGGTGGCCGCGTCGCCGGCTGGGCACCCGACGCGGCGCTGCAGGCGCAGGCCCTGCAGGCGCTGCACGCGCTGGCCGACGGGCCCGCCTTTGCCGCGCGCCATGGCCTGCCCGCCGGTGCACCGCCCATGCAGTTCGCGATGGGCGACGGCAACCACTCGCTGGCCACCGCCAAGGCCTGCTGGGAAAGGCTCAAGGCCGGCGGCGCCGGGCCCGCTCACCCGGCCCGCTGGGCGCTGGTCGAGGTGGAGAACATCCATGATCCGGCGCTCGAGTTCGCGCCCATACACCGCCTGTTGCTCGGCGTGCAGGGGGATCTGCGCGACGCGCTGAGGGCGCATTTCGGAAGCCGCGTGCAGCTGATCGAGCAGCCCGACATCGCCGCCTTGCGCAGCGCACTGGCTGCGCAGCCGCGCAGCGTGCACGCCGCCGGCCTGGTGCAGGCCGCCGGCCGCTTGGCCCTGGTGGTGCTGCACGACATGCCGGCCGCGCAGCTGGACGTGGCGAGCTTCCAGGGGTTTGTCGAAGCGGCGATCGCCGGCGGGCTGGCGCGCGAGGTCGACTACGTGCACGGCGACGAGGCCCTGGCGCAGCTGGCCTCGGCGCCTGGCGCCGCCGGCCTGCACCTGGCCACGCTGGGCAAGAGCGAGCTGATCGCCCGCGTCGCGCAGCATGGACCGCTGCCGCTCAAGAGTTTCTCGATGGGCGAGGCCGACGAGAAGCGCTTCTACCTGGAGGCGCGGCGAATCCGCCCCTGAGCCGCTGCCTCAGCGCGCCGGCCAGGCCGCGGGGTGCGAGCCCGGCGGCATCGCCGGGCGGGCATAGCCGACCGCCGAGTGCGACAGTCGCGCCGCGTGGCGCACCGCGGCCAGGGTACCGAAGCCGCTCGCGCCGAGCTCCATCACGCGCGAGAAGTCGGGTGCCGGCCACGTGGCGGCGGGCAGGCGGCCCAGGCCCTGCAGCCAATGGCCGACACCGGCCAGCGAGACACGCACCCGCCAGCTTCCGCCTTCATGCGCCTGCCGCCAGCGCGCCGCCAGGGCGCCGAAGGCGAGAAGGAAGCCGGCGCCGTAGTCCAAGGCCTGCACCGGCAGCGCGCGCGGCTGCTCGCCGCCCAGCGCCACGGCTTCGGCGACGTTCAAGCCGGTGGCGGTCTGCACCAGGGAGTCGAAGCCCCTGCGATCGTGCCAGGGGCCGGCATGCCCGTAGGCCGAAAGCGACACGCAGACGATGCCCGGCGCGAGGCTGGCCAGCTGCGCCGCCGAGAAGCCGCGCCGGTCCAGGCTGCCGGGCCGGTAGGCCTGGAGGAAGATGTCGGCGCCACGGGCCAGTTCGCGCAGCGTGTTGCGGCCGGCCTCGCTGTCCAGGTCGACATGGGCCGACAGCTTGCCGCGGCTGGTCTCGGCCAGCGCCTCGATGTTGGGCAGCCGCGGGCTGTTGAGCAGCAGCACGTCGGCGCCATGCGCGGCCAGCGTGCGGCCGGCCACCGGGCCGGCCAGGATGCGCGTCAGCTCGAGCACGCGCAGGCCCTGCAGCGGCGGCGCATGGGGCGCGATCGGCGGCAAGGCCCGCGGCGGCGCATCAGCGATGCGCTCGATGTCTACCCGCGGCAGCGCGGCCACTGCAGCGGCCTGCGGGTGGGCGCGCCACTGCTCGGGCGTGCGCAATGCCGCGGCCACCAGGCCACGCGCGGCCGCCGCCGACTCGAAGGCCTCGGCCGGCCAGCGGCGCAGCGCGTCGGCCACCGCCGCGCGCTCGGTCAACGCGCCGGGCGGCAGCCCGAGCAGGGCCAGCGCACCGTCGCGGTGGTGGGCGAAGTTGGCGTGCAGGCGCACATGGCCGGGCGCGGCGCCAGCCGCCCCGCCGCAGGGGTAGAGGCCCGAGAGCTTGTCCCACATCGCAGGCGTGCGGCCGTCCAGCGTGAAGTGGCAGGCGCTCTCGAGCGCGGCATCGAGCAGGCCGACTTCGACCGTCTGGGTGGCGCCGCCGCGAAGACGCCCGACCTCCACCGCCGCCAGGGCCGCCGCGGCGACGCCGCTGGCCAGCGCCGTGCCGAGCGCGAACGAGGAGGGCAGCACCGGCTCCGTGCCGTGCAGGCGCACGCGCTCGAGCGCCTGTGCCGGCAGCCCGCCGTCCCGCCACAGGCCGGCGAGCACCTCGGCGGCGTCGGGCAGCGCGCGCGCCGTCATCGCCCGCTCATCGCCACGGGCGGCGCCGCTCAGCCCGGCGCGAGCGCCGTCTCCGCCAGCCGCACCCAGTAGGCCGCACCGGTGGGCAGGATGGCGTCGTTGAAGTCGTAGCCGGGGTTGTGGACCATGCAGCCGCCGGCGCTGCCGGTGCCGTTGCCTATCCAGACGTAGCAGCCGGGCTTGTTCTGCAGCATCCAGGCAAAGTCCTCCGAGCCCATCGCCGGGCGCGGGTCGAGGATCAGGTTCGATTCCCCGACCAGCGCCCGCGCGACGCGCTCGCACAGGGCGGCCGGCCCGGCGTGGTTGACGGTCGGCGGGTAGCGACGCTCGTAGCGCATGTCGATGCGCGCGCCGTGCGCCAGCGCGGTGCCCTCGCACAGCGTCCGCATGCGCGCCTCGATCTGCGCCTGCACCTGGGTGTCGAAGGCACGCACCGTGCCGCCGAGCACGGCCTCGTGGGGGATCACGTTCCAGGCCGATCCGGAGTGGAACTTGGTCACCGACAGCACGGCCGGCTCGATGGGGTCGAGGTTGCGGCTGACGATGGTCTGCAGCTTCTGCACCAACTCCGCGCCTATGGTCACCGGGTCGATGCCGTGGTGCGGCATGGCGCCGTGCGAGCCCTTGCCGGTGATGGTGATCTCGAACATGTCGTACGAGGCCATCAAGGGGCCAGCCTTGACCGCGATCCTGCCGGCCTCGATGCCGGGGATGTTGTGCATGCCGAACACCGCCTCCATCGGGAAGCGGTCGAACAGGCCTTCCTCGACCATCACGCGCGCGCCACCTTCGTTCTCCTCGGCCGGCTGGAAGATCAGGTAGACCGTGCCGTCGAAGCGGCGCGTGCGCGCCAGGTGGCGCGCCGCGCCGAGCAGCATCGCGCTGTGGCCGTCATGGCCGCAGGCATGGTGCTTGCCGGGGCGCGTCGACGCCCAGGGCAGCCCGGTGCCTTCCTGCATGTCCAGCGCGTCCATGTCGGCGCGCAGCCCGATCGCACGCGGGCCGCTGCCGGCGCGGATCACGCCGACCACGCCGGTCCTCGCCAGGCCTTCGTGGACCTCGTCGACCCCGAAGGCACGCAGCCGCTCGCTCACGTAGCGCGCGGTGCCCACCTCCTCGAAGGCGGTCTCCGGGTGCGCGTGGAAGTGGCGTCGCCACTCGGTCATCTGCGCCAGGTACTGGCCCAGTTCCTCGATCGCGCCGGCGGCGTCGTTGCTTCCCATGCGGCTGTCCTGTTCCTGTGGAGGTTGTGCGAGTGCGGTGCCCTGCGGCAGGCGGCACGCCGGCGCAGGATAGCGCGCGCGGCTGCTCCGTGCCCGCGCACGCCCGGGCGCCGCTGGCGCGGCCGTTCCGGGCTGGTCGATCAGGCCGGATCGGTGGGCCGGGCAGGGAAGTGGCGCGCGAACACGGCGGCCAGCTCCGCACGTGCACTGGCCGCGTCGGCCGCAGCCCGCAGCCGCGGCGCATGCTCGGCGAACCAGGCGCGCCCGGGGCGCCAGCGGGTCATCACCGCGAGGTACAGGTCCAGCGCCGAGAAGCGCGCGCCCAGGAAGTGCGGTGTGCCGGCCGCCGCCTCGACGGCCGTCCACAGGCGCCGCACCAGGGCATCGAGCTCTTCGCGGAAACCGGCGGCTGCGCCTTCGGCCTTCACGAAGCGCTCGGGGATGTCACCGTAGGTGAAGGTCGGGTAGACGTTGGCCACCAGGAAGACCAGCCAGCGCAGGAAGGCGGCCCGCTCGGGTGCCTTGGGGCCCGGTACCAGGTCGTCGCGGCCGCTGAGGTCGGCCAGGTGCAGCGTGATGGCGGCGCTTTCGGTCAGCACCTGGCCGTCGGGCAGCACCAGCACCGGCACCTGGGCCAGCGGGTTCAGCGGGCGCAGGCGCTCGCGCGCCGCTTCCGAGGCCAGCAGGTCGCCGCAGTCCTCGGTGCGGAACGGCAGGCCGTACCAGCAGAGCTGGGCCTCGACGATGGCCGAGCCCCATCCGGGTCGGCCGTGCAGGACGAAGGGCTTCATCGAAGGTCGGTGGGTGGCTCGTGGGCGGCGACAAGGCGACGGCGCGTTGCCGGCCCTGAGTATGCGCCCTCGCCGACGGTTGATCTGCATCACCCGGCGGCGGCGGCCCGCAGGCAAGCTCGCCGCTGCGCCGCGACCGCCGGGCGACCGGGCGGGGGCGCGGCGGGGCATGGCGCGGCACGGTGTGCCCAGGCCCCGGCCCGAGACGAACCCTGGAGGAGATCCCATGGCAGAGACCACCGGCGGCGCGGTGCTGGCCCGCATGCTGCAGGCCGAGGGCGTCGAGAAGGTGTTCGGCATCATCGACGGCACTTATTTCGGCTTCTATTCGGCGCTGCACGAACTGGGCATCGACATCGTGACGCCACGCCACGAGTCGTCGGCCGCGCACATGGCCGGCGCCTATGCGCGGCTGACCGGCCGGCTGGGCGTGTGCATGGCCAGCAACGGGCCCGGCGTGGCCAACCTGCTGCCCGGGCTGGTGGTCGAACAGGCCGAAGGCAACCGCGTGCTGGCGATCACCAGCTGCCGGCGGCCGCAGATCCAGTACCCCGACCGCGGTGGCACCTACCAGTGCTTCGACCAGGCCGGCGTGATCGGCAGGATCGCCAAGTGGAGCGAGGCCGTGCCCTCGTTCGACCGCGTCGCGGAGATGGCGCGCATCGCGCTGCGCCATGCCTGGGAAGGCCGGCCCGGCGTCGTGCACCTGGACGTACCCGAAAACGTGATGAACGGCAAGGTCAAGGCCGAGCCGGCGATCTGGCGGCCCGCGATGTATCGGCGCACGATGCCCCTGCCGCCGCCGGCCGACCAGGTGGAGCAGGCCGCGCAGCTGCTCGCGCGCGCGCCGGCGCCGATGATCCATGCCGGCAGCGGCGTCGTGCATGCGGCGGCCCATGCCGAGCTGGCGCGCGTGGCCGAGCTGCTGCACGCCCCGGTGACCACCAGCTGGGCCGCGCGTGGTGTGCTGCCGGAGACCTCGCCGCTGGCGGTGCCCATGGTCTGGGTCAAGCTCAACCACCAGGTGCGCAACGAGGCCGACACCGTGCTCGTGGTCGGCTCGCGGCTGGGCGAGACGGACTGGTGGGGCAAGCCGCCGTACTGGCGCGCGCCGGCCGAGCAGGCCACGATACAGGTCGACATCGACGGCCACGTCCTGGGCGCCAACAAGCCGCTCGCGTTGGCGGTCATGGCCGACGCCAGGCTGTTCCTGTCCGCGCTGGCCGAGCGCCTGCAAGCGCTCGTCGGCCAGATGCCGCTCGAGGACCGGCGCCGGCGTGTGCAGGCCTATGGCCAGACCATGCGCCAGGAGCGCGCAAAGCTCGACGAGCGGCTGCAGGACCTGGCGGTGCCGATGAACAGTGCGCACATCGCGCATGTGTGCCAGCAGGTGTTCCCGGCGTCGACGGTGCTGGTCGCCGACGGCGGCAACTCGACCATCTGGACCATGTTCTTCCACCAGGTGCAGGTGCCCAACACGCTGGTCTCGACCTTCAAGTTCGGCATGCTGGGTGCCGGCGTGGCGCAGGCGCTGGGTGCGGCGGCGGCGTTTCCCGATCGCCCGGTGTGCTGCATCATCGGCGACGGCGCGATGGGCTTCCACCCGCAGGAGATCGAGACAGCGGTGCGGCTGCGCGCCCGGGTGGTCTACCTGGTGGTCTGCGACAAGCAGTGGGGCATGGTCAAGATGAACCAGCAGTTCGCGCTCAAGCCGCTGAAGACGCTGGTCTTCAAGTCGCTGGGCCCCGACGAGACGATCAGGGCCGACCTCGGCGAGATCCGCTTCGACGACCTGGCGCGCGCGATGGGCGCGCATGGCGAGCGGGTCGCCGATCCGCGCGAGCTGCGTGCGGCGATCGAGCGCTCGCTGGCCTGCGGCGGGCCGGCGGTGATCCATGTCGACGTCGACCCGGTCAAGCACATGTGGGCGCCGGGGCTGATGCACTTCAAGGACATGCACCTCGAGCCCAAGGGACGCTAGGCGCGGGGGCAGGCGGACGGGCTCGCCCCGCCGGCCTGCGACGGCGCGGCCCGATCGAACGGAAGGCAAGGCATGGTCGAGATCGACGCGGTCAGGCTCCACTTCAACCCGGCGTCGCTGCTTGCGCTGAACCTGATCCTGGCCTTCGTGCTGTTCGGCGTCGCGCTGGACATGAAATGGAGCGACTTCACCAGCATCCGCAGCGCGCCGCGCGGCACGCTGATCGGCCTGCTGGGCCAGTTCCTGCTGCTGCCGGCGGTGGCCTACGTCCTGGGGCGGGTGCTCGAGCCCGCGCCCAGCATCGCGCTGGGCATGATCCTGGTGTCGGCCTGCCCGGGCGGCAACATCTCGAACTTCCTCACGCACTACGCGCGGGGCAACACGGCACTGTCGATCACGATCAGCGCCTTCTCGACGCTGGGCTCGCTGTTCTTCACGCCGTTCAACCTGTCGTTCTGGGGCGGGCTGGACCCGGCCACCCGCCGCATCCTGCACGAGGTCGCGCTCAGCCCCTGGGAGGTGCTGGCGGCGATCGTGTTCCTGCTCGGGATCCCGGCGGCGCTGGGCATGGCGGTGGCGCACCGCTGGCCGGCCTTCGCCGCGCGCGCGCACCTGCCGTTCAAGCGGCTGTCGCTGGTCGTGTTCGGGCTCTTCATCGTCGGCGCGCTGGCCGCCAACTGGGGCTTCTTCCTGCAATACGTCGGGCGCGTGGTGGCGGTGGTCTTCGCCATGAACGGGCTCGGCCTGCTGGTGGGCTACTGGAGCGCGCGCTGGGCCGGCCTGCCCGAACGCGACCGCCGGGCGGTGTCCATCGAGGTCGGCATCCAGAACTCGGGCTTCGGCCTGGTGCTGGTGTTCAACTTCTTCGACGGCCTGGGCGGCATGGCCATCGTGGCTGCCTGGTGGGGCATCTGGCACATCGTCAGCGGCCTGGCGCTGGCCGCCTGGTGGCGCAGCCGCACGCCGCTGCCGGTGCCATGACGGCCCGCCCTGCGCCGCGCGTGCTGGTGACCGGGGCAGCGGGCTACCTCGGTTCGCTGCTGATGGCCGCCCTGGCGCGCCCGTCGGTGCACGGCGAGCCCCGCTGCGCGACGCTGGTCGGTACCGACGTGCGGCCGGCGACTACGGCAGTCGAAGGCGCGCTGCACGAGACGCTTGACGTGCGCTCGCCCGCGCTGCAAGGCCTGCTGCAGCGCCATGCCATCGACACCGTCGTGCACCTGGCCGCCATCGTGACGCCGGGCCCGCGCTCGAACCGCACCTTCGAGCACTCGGTGGACGTGGGGGGCACGCGCAATGTGCTCGAGGCCTGCATCGCCTGCGGCGTGCGGCGCCTGGTCGTCAGCTCCAGCGGCGCGGCCTATGGCTACCACGCCGACAACCCGGCCTGGATCACCGAGCAGCAGCCGCTGCGGGGCAATCCCGAATTCGCCTACGCCGACCACAAGCGGCAGGTCGAGCAGATGCTCTCCGGCGCCCGCCTGTCCCACCCGGCGCTGGAGCAGGTGGTGCTGCGCGTGGGCACCATCCTCGGCGAAGGCACGCGCAACCAGATCACGGCGCTGTTCGAGGGCCCGGTGCTGATCGCCGTGCGCGGCTCTCCCAGCCCATTCGTCTTCATCTGGGACCAGGACGTGGTGGCGGCCATCGAGCATGCGCTGGACGGTGCGCCGGCAGGCGTCTACAACCTTGCCGGCGACGGTGCGCTGGAGCTGGCCGAGATCGCGCGCCGCCTGGGCAAGCGCGTGGTCGCGGTCCCGGCCGGGTTGTTGCGCACACTGCTCGCAGTGCTGCAGACGCTGGGGCTGTCGCGCTACGGGCCCGAGCAGGTGAACTTCCTGCGCTATCGGCCGGTGCTCGACAACCGGCGCCTGAAGGACACCTTCGGCTACACGCCCCGGCTCTCCTCGGCCGAGGTGTTCGAGCTGTACCGCCGTGCCCACGGGCTGGGGCCCGGGTGACGACCGTGGGTCCGGCGCGGCGCCGCCTGGGCGGCTCGGTGGCCCTGGTCTCGGGCGCGGCCAGCGGCCTCGGGCGTGCGCTGGCCCTGCATGCGGTGGAGCAGGGGGCGAGGGTGCTTGCGCTGGACGTCGACCGGCCGGGACTCGAGGCATTGCAGGCCCGGGCAGGCGCGCTCGCGCCAGGCGGCGAGGCGCTGGCGACGCGGGTCTGCGATGTCAGCGACCGCAGCGCCTGCGAAGCCGCGGTCGCCCATGCCGTCGATCGCTTCGGCGCCCTCGACTGGCTGTTCGCCAACGCCGGCATCAGCCACCACAGCGCGCTGGTGCACACCTCTGCGCAGGTCATCCGCCGTGTCGTCGAGGTCAACTTCTTCGGTGCCGTGCACCTGGCGCAGGCCGCATTGCCTCACCTGCTGGCCCGCCGTGGCGCCATCGTCGTCACCTCCAGCGTGGCCGGCTTCTCGCCGCTGCTCGCGCGCACCGGCTATGCGGCAAGCAAGCATGCGCTGCACGGCTTCTTCGACAGCCTGCGCCCGGAGGTGCGGGCGGCAGGCGTCGACGTGACCCTGGCTTGCCCGTCCTTCGTCGACACCGCCATCGACCGCCATGCGCTCGACGGTCAGGGTCGGGTCGGCCGCCCGGCGGCCCGGGTGGTGGTGGGCCGCGCGTTGGCGCCCGACGAGGTGGCGCGGCGCATCTGCAAGGCGGCCTTGCGCCGGCGCCCGCTGGTGCGCGTCGGCCGCACGGCGCACCTGGCCTGGTGGCTCAGCCGACTGGCGCCGCCGCTTTACGAGGCCCTGATGGCCCGCCGCATGCGTGCCGAACTGGACGCCGGCGGATGAACCCGCGGCCGTGACGCACCAGCGGCGGCGCTAGCGCGCCTTCCAGCCCAGCGCCTTGGCGTGCAGGCTCATGACGAACAGCCGGTCGGCGGTTTCCAGCACCGACGTCGTCTCCGGGTAGGTGCCCGAGGGGTCCTGCAGGTCGGCGACGATGCGGCCGTCCTCGGTGAAGGCGATCACATGGCCGTAGGGGCGCGGCACCGGCCACAGCGCGCGCGGCAGCCTGAGGGTCAGCGCGCGCAGCCAGGGCCTGCCGGCCATGCCGTCGACGACCGCGCTGCGCGGTTTGGCCAGGCCGAGCCAGATGCGGCCGTCGAGGCCGCGCATCAGGTTGTCCGGGTAGCCGGGCAGGTTGTCGAGCAGCACGCGGGCGCGTTCGCTGCCGCCTTTCGCGAGGTCGATCAGGCTGTCACCGAGCTCGAGCTTCCAGACCCGGTAGCGGCCGGTCTCGGCGACCAGGAGCGAGCGCTCGTCGTCGGCGAAGGCGACGCCGTTGGCGAACGACAGGCCGCGTGCGACGACGCGCGTCGTGCCCCTGGCGGGGTCGTGCTCGAGCACGCGGCCGCTGGCCGACTGCTCGATGATGTCGAGGATGCTGGCCTCGAAGGTGCCGCCCCAGTCGGCCGGGCCGAAGCGCGCCGAGGCATCGGTGAAGTAGATCCTCCCGTTGCGCGCGACGACGACCGAGTTCGCGTAGCGGATGGGCGCGCCATCCACCTGGTCGGCGAGCACGCGCTGCTGCCCCTGCGGGCTGATCGCGAGCAGGCCCTTGTAGGCGTCGGCGGCGATCAACTGCCCACCGGCGTCGAAGGCGAAGCCCAGCACGCGGCCGCCGGTGTCGGCCAACACCTGGCGCCCGGAGCCGTCGAGGTTCATGCGCAGGATGCGGCCGCTGGCCACCGCGGCATGCAATCGGCCGTCAGGCCCGATGGCGACATGCTCGGGGCCCTGCTCGCCGCCCAGGTCGATCATCTGCAGGCCGCTCAGGCGCTCGTTGGCCTGATGCGCACCCGCGTAGCCGGGTGCGGGCGGCGCCACCCAGGTCAGCGGCCGCACCGGCACCGGCCACAGGGCCAGGTAGGCGGCCAGGCCGGCCCCGACGAGGGCCAGCGCCCAGGCAAGCGGTTTGAGCATCGGACCCCCCGGCATCGTGTGCGCAGCATGCCATGGACGCCGGCCGGCCGGCCGACCGCCGTCGCCGGCTTCGGCAGGCGCGCCACAGGCCATGCCTTCGTGCAATGCAGAAAATAGGAAATGGCAATTGGCGTATGAAAAGCTATAGCTAGAAACTCTCGCCATCCCCACCCCCCGAGGAGTCTTCGATGAGCAAGCCGAGCCGCTGCCCCTTCCACACCGGCGCACTGGCGACGACCGGCGCACAGTCCAACAGCCATTGGTGGCCGAACCAGCTGAACCTGGCGATCCTGCACCAGCACCCGCCGGTCTCGGACCCCATGGACCCGGATTTCGACTACGCCGCCGCCTTCGGCACACTGGACTACGCGGCGCTCAAGCGCGACCTGGCCGCGCTGATGACCGACTCGCAGGACTGGTGGCCGGCCGACTGGGGCCACTACGGCGGCCTGTTCATCCGCATGGCCTGGCACAGCGCCGGCACCTACCGCACGGCCGACGGCCGCGGCGGCGCCAGCACCGGCAGCCAGCGCTTCGCGCCGCTGAACAGCTGGCCCGACAACGGCAACCTGGACAAGGCGCGCCGCCTGCTGTGGCCGGTCAAGAAGAAGTACGGCAACGCGATCTCCTGGGCCGACCTGATGATCCTGGCCGGCAACGTGGCCCTGGAGACCATGGGCTTCAGGACCTTCGGCTTCGGCGGTGGCCGGGCCGACACCTGGGCGCCCGGGCAAGACATCTACTGGGGGGCCGAGAAGGAGTGGCTGGCGACCAGCGACAAGCCGCACAGCCGCTACCACGGCGATCGCCGGCTCGAGCAGCCGCTGGCCGCCGTGCAGATGGGCCTGATCTACGTGAACCCGCAAGGCCCCGACGGCAATCCCGACCCGCTGGCTTCGGCGCGCGACGTGCGCGAGACCTTCGCCCGCATGGCCATGAACGACGAGGAGACCGTGGCCCTGGTGGCCGGCGGCCACACCTTCGGCAAGATGCATGGCGCCGGCGACCCGGCCCTGGTCGGCCCCGAGCCCGAGGCCGCGCCCCCGGAGGCCATGGGCCTGGGCTGGATCAACCGCCATGGCAGCGGCAAGGCCGGCGACACGACGACCAGTGGCTTCGAGGGCGCCTGGAAGCCCCACCCCACGCGCTGGGACATGGGCTACCTGACCATGCTGTTCAAGTACGAGTGGGAGCAGGTCAGGAGCCCGTCGGGCGCCATCCAGTGGCGCGCCCGCGACGTGCAGCCGCAGGACATGATCCCCGACGCGCATGACCCGGCGAAGTCACACCCGCCGCAGATGACCACGGCCGACCTGTCGCTGCGAACGGACCCTGCCTACGAGAAGATCGCGCGCCGCTTCCTGGCCCGGCCCGACGAGTTTGCCGATGCCTTCGCGCGCGCCTGGTTCAAGCTGACGCACCGCGACATGGGACCCAAGGGCCTGTACCTGGGGCCCGAGGTACCGGCCGAGGACCTGATCTGGCAGGACCCGCTGCCGGCGGTCGACCACGCGCTGGTCGACGCCGCCGACGTCGCGCAGCTCGAGGCCCGCGTGCTGGACAGCGGGCTGACGGTCGCCGAGCTGGTGTCCACCGCCTGGGCCTCGGCGTCGACCTACCGGGCCTCGGACCGCCGCGGCGGCGCCAACGGGGCGCGCATCCGGCTGGCGCCGCAGAAGGACTGGGAGGTCAACCAGCCGGCGCAGCTGGCCCGCGTGCTGGCCACGCTGGAGCGCATCCGGGACGAGTTCGGGGCCGCGCAGGGCGACGGCAAGCGGGTCTCGCTGGCCGACCTGATCGTGATCGCCGGCAACGCCGGCGTGAAGGCGGCGGCGCAGGCCGCCGGGCACGCGGTCGACGTGCCGTTCGCGCCCGGGCGAGTCGATGCCCGCGAGGACCAGACCGATGCCGAGTCCTTCGCCGTGCTGGAGCCTCGGGCCGACGGCTTCCGCAACTACGTCGGTGCCTCGGTGTCCGCCGCCCCCGAGCAGTTGCTGGTCGACCGCGCCCAGCTGCTGACGCTGTCGGCGCCGGAGACGACGGTGCTGGTCGGTGGCCT
>Ga0209573_1002207_pt1 | contig 25971 bp, 17 predicted proteins | sample TNRBio252014_DNA_FD_185870 | JGI IMG/M metagenome (GOLD analysis project Ga0209573, IMG submission 185870) | Wastewater treatment Type I Accumulibacter community from EBPR Bioreactor in Madison, WI, USA - TNR Reactor_6/25/2014_ DNA (SPAdes)... | ecosystem: Engineered > Bioreactor > EBPR >... | reverse complement strand
ACAATACTTCGTTAAAGAATTAAGCGGCAATAGTGCCATAATATATGAGTTCTTTGAAATACTTTTGATTTTTTGATGAGTATGGATTAATCCCGAACACATCAATAAATCGTTGAAGCAATAACCAATTGTGGTTCATTGTTTTAACATCAGCCATTGAGAACTGCTCCCGTTGATCTTTTGGAATACTTAACCAGTGTACAACTTTGGCGATATTTATTGAAGTAAGTGAGGCATTGAAATGAAAATGCAGTTTATTTTCACTTCTTGCCTGAGAGTCTGTCAGTCCAGTAAACTGTTTTCCATCACGGTACAAAAACTCGATTTGGAAACGGGTATGGTAGTAGTCCAGGATATCCATTGGAGCCATTTCGGAGTCGGTTGAAAAATAAAGTTTATGGTTTTGTTTGCCTTTTGAATTTATGTAAGTGACATGTACCAGTCGGATATTCCGTTTAAGCGCTTTGGAATACACAATGGCTGAATAAATGGTCGCTTCATCGTTTCGATGTATCAATTCGAAATACTGTTTGTCGATATTTTGCGGGTCCATCTTTCCAGCATATTTCTTTGGCCTTCCGCGTTTTTCGGAAGGTGCTTCAAGGAATAAATATCTCAGGTCGGCATCGTCCCTTAATCGGCTTATTAAGTGGAAGTCCATGTCAATAATTCCTTCAACGAAAGGTTTTTTTGAGAACCAGGCATCGGCAACAACATATTTTGAAATAGAGGCCAGGGTATCTTTTCGTTCTTTAAGCACAGCAATGTACCAGTCGGTAAGGCTCATTGATTCCTTGTCTGTGATTATGGTTTGTACAGCTTCAAGATGGAATGCTGTGTGGTTGTCGATATCAATGGCTGCAATACCACCGATCTCAAGCCCCCATTTGGTGCTGTTGGCACAACCTGACCAGTACCAACCGACACCAGGGGTGTGCTTACCTGATTTATTGATATAACTCGGATCGAAAGCAATAGCATATCGGCCGCTGCCTGAGGATAAAACAAGCTCTTTATTGAAATTCAAAAAATCAAAAGGTTTTTCAAATTGCTGCCTGTAGCGTTGTTCAGAAAAATTTCCGTATCTTGCAAGTTGTAAAAAATTAATCCTTCCCCTGATAGACAGGAAGAGGATGAAAACTTCGCTTATAAACGAGCGCCTCCATTGATTGATTTTTGACAATTTGTTTAACGTGTTGAATATAAGTTCATTATAAGGATATTGTTCCCTGATGGTCATAACTTAGATAGCTTAGGAAAAAACCATTAAGTTACTGATTGTCAGGGACTTTACCAAATTTAATAATACTTATTTTATTGATTATCAAAGATTTATTTAATTTCTTAACGAAGTATTGAACTCATGCACCCGCCGATAAAGATATTGTTTGCCTGGAAGATTGTGAGATATTGGTTGCAAATACCCAAAAATTAAATGAGCTGTATCAAAAACATCCAATATTTGAGAGAATTGGTAGATTAATGGCAGAAGGACTATTTATTAATTGGCATCTTAAAGCAAAATCCCTTTTTATGGATGACGCAGAAACCCGGTATCAAAAACTGCTTGAATTAAGACCCGGTTTATCTCAAAGAGTCCCACAATATTTGGTTGCATCATACCTGAACGTTTCCCCCGAAACGCTTAGCCGGATTAGAAAAAAGATCGCCTCAAAACCGTAAATATGTTTCTTGATATAGGTCAATGAATTTGATTGATTCCAATCATAATTTTGCATTTATCAATTTAAAAAAAATGTATAAATTATGAAATTATCTAAGATTTTAATTGGATTGTTGCTATCAGCAATATCTATAAACGTAAACGCCCAATATGAAAAAAGAACTAACCCCGATGATTTTACAAAACCCGTTTTGAAAGCGATTGCCTATGGGATTACAGCACCAAGCCCGCACAATACACAATCATGGTATTTAGACACTATCTCAGACTCAGAGATGCTTTTGTATGTTAAACATGTCTTGCCGGAAACTGACCCACCTGCAAGACAAATCATTATGGGAGCAGGATGTTTTATTGAACTCGTTAGTATTGGAATGAGCAAGGAAGGGTTTACAACTATGGTTGATTATTTACCGCAGGGCGATTTTCAAATATCAGCAAATAAAATGTCAGACAAACCCCTTGCAAAAATAACCCTTATAAAAGATGAGAACAAAATAAAGGATGTTTTGTACGACCATATTTATCAAAGGGGAACCAATAGAAAACCATATAAAGGAAAAATGATCACCCAAAATGAATTTGAAACCATACAAGGATTGATGGGAAATTATCATAGTCAATTACAATTCGTAACAGGAAAGGATCAAATGCGACCATACCTCGAAATTTTCAGTCAAGCGATGGAAATTGAAACCAGAACCAAAGCAACAAATGAAGAAACCAGACAAAAATTCCGCTTTTCAGAAAAAGAAATTGAAGAAAAAAAAGATGGAATAAGTCTTCAACAAATGGGATACGATGGAATTATATTAAAAATTGCATCAAAATCATTGAATAATGGCGATAGTTTAACCTGGCATAGTGAAAAAAATGTCAAGGCAACAATGAAGGGCATAAATAAGGGAATCTATAGCTCAAAAGGGCTCATCTTTTTTAAAACTGCAACAAACACTAAATTGGACTGGATAAAATCAGGAAGAGATTATGCAAGGTTTAATATCGCCATTGCAAAAATGGGAATTGTAACACATCCTTACAATCAGGTAATTCAGGAAAATTCAGAAATGGAAGAATTACAAAAGAAATTCAAGACTTTATCAAAAGTTAAAGATGGAGAAAAAACACAAATGATTGTTCGTATTGGACGAGCTGAAATCTCATACAAATCCTGGAGAAAAGAAGTTGAAGATTATATTATAAAATAATAATTGTTTAGCTCTATAATCTATTGGTCTTAAGTCTATTAGCTTATGATTTATACCAAGGGTTAAAACCTTTGATTCCAGGATAACTTTGGTGCCTTTTGCTCAAAGTACACGCTCAATTTAAAAAGACTAACAGGCTAACAGACTAATTAGCCAACCACCTAAATAACTAAATAAAATAAATAATTTACCTTTATCCAGTGAAAATAAATGTTTAATGAAATACCAATACCGTGGATAAAACTTTTAGGATTAATAGCTTAAATAAGGCATTTTGACCTTCTTCGGCATTTGCTCCATCTGATAGGAATGATGTAGGCAATCCCTGAAAGTTTTATTCACGCAAACGGTAGGTGTAATGCCACGAGTCATCGCCCAATGATTAAACGAAAAATTTTTTGACAGAATAAATGCTTGCAGAAATCTTAAAAAAATCGTTTGACATTTACTTCAATGCACCAATTGAAGCATGGAAAGAATTTGCTGATTATTGCGAACTGATAACCTTCGACAAAAACCAAATAATTAAGCAACAAGGAACAGCTGAAAAATATTTTTACTTTATAATCAAAGGAAGTGCAGGAATTTTTTTGTGGAAAGACAACAACTTTGTCTGTCTTGACTTTGCTTTTGATTATAATTTTTGTGGGGACTATATGTCTTTGTTAACTCAAAAACCGACAGAATTAGAAGTCGTTGCTCTTGAAAAATCCGAAATGGCCAGAATTTCAAGAGAAAGTTTTTATCATTTAGGCCGGAAATCGGTTGGGAAAATAATTATGCAAATATCTGCAGAATCTTCTTTTGTAGAAAAACAACAACAACAAATTGATCTATTAACTAAAACGGCAAAAGAAAGATACAAAATTTTACAAGCAAAGTTTCCCGACATCCATCAACGAATTGCTCAAAAACACATTGCCTCTTATCTTGGAATAACACCTCAAAGTTTGAGCAGAATAAGAAATCATAAAAATTGAGTCTGGTCAGAAAATTCTTCACACAAAAATTCAATTAAAAGTGGACCTATCATAAGGAAGTTTTAAGTTTTTCCCCTCTATTCTTTTACTGACATTCAGCACTGACCAAGCAAGCATATCTGCATCTCCGACCTCAATAGGGTCGAAACAAAAAACGTGCGAAAAACTACAATTTGGACTAATTTCCGTGGACTAAAATTTGATTTTTTACCATATGGTAACGACTATAAAACAGACAATGATGACCTTTGCATCTTAATAATTAAAAAAGATGCGTAAAATATTAATTTTCACTTTGTTCATTCTGGCAAATTATACATTTGCCCAAAAAAATCTATACAAGAATCCAGTTGAACGAAAAGGTTTGGTTATGGGCGTTGGTTTAGGTGCCGGAGCTTTAACGCTTAACACAAATGACACAATCCAAACTTCCTTCTCCACAACATTACCCAATATAAAAGTTGGATATATGCTTACTGAACGACTTGCCTTACTCGCACTACTTCCAGGTGCTAACTACAAGTACAGTGGAAAAGATCGGGGTTTTGAAGGTGTAATTATTGCAGGTCAATATTGGATAAAAGACAATTGGTGGGTTTTAGGCGGAACGGGGCTAACATTTGATGCGCCGGCATTTTATACGGTTAAGGACCCTAAAACGGCAGGTTTTTATACAGGATTTCCTGCAATTACTTTTGCCACCGGTTATGAAGTTTGGCACAAAGGACGCTTTTCCTTAGATTTGCAGTATAGAATATTTCTTGGAAAATCAAATCTTCCTGATAGCGGACAAAGAGAAGGCGTTTCAAATGTTTTTATAATTGGACTAAATTGGTACTAAAATGACTATGCCAGCTCAATTCGGACTAATATCAATTCTATCAGTTTTATTAATTTTTCATTTACTGGTTTTATCAAAAATGATCCCTTACACCTTTATTTGGGGTGGACGATTAAAATCTGATAAAGAAATGTACCGTTTCGAACTTTCATCAATTTTAATAAACTCATTTTTCCTGTTTATTATATTGGTGCAGGCTAACATTCTGGCAATATTCTTACCTAAGATGATTTTGACCGCTATTTTTTGGGTAATGACCGCACTTTTTGCATTTAATACCTTGGGTAATATTGCATCAAAAAGCAAATTGGAACAAAGGATATTTGCTCCTATCACCATTATTTTGACAGTATTATCACTAATTTTAGCCTTGAAAAGCTGACAAAAAAAGGCACATTTCATGAATTAAAAACCGGTATTTAAGAATTATCGGGAAAATAGATTAGTCAAAGGCAGTAGCCGCGTCAATCTGTGTTAACCTTAAAGGGAAATAACCTTCTATCCGGGACTTTTCATACCTGCGGCATTTGCACCAAAATAAAGAACTATATAAAACAGACTATTTTGACAACAAAAACAATATTTCCGGTTATTTTGACTGCCATCTATGCGGTTGGACTTCTGTTTGCCGGGCAATGGAGTGAAAACCTTGGTTTTGCCGTCAGTGAAAACAAGTATCTTTCGCGGCAGTTCAACTATCAAACCATATTGCTCCTGATTACTGCATTCTCCATACTGACAACCTATTTACTGAACAAACAGAATTTTGCAAACTATTTTTCGTTTGGACAGATTTCCGCCGCCGGACAAGAATTAAAATTGTTAGGTATAAAGCAAGGCGACAGCTGGACAAAAACAGGACTTTCCCTCAGCATAATTATTAGTTTGGTAACTGCCACATTCCTATACTTTCAACTAAAACAGGCAAATCCAAATTGGATAAGTTTACAAAGCGGAATTTTATGGATTGTTTTGTTTTCGCTTACAAATTCGTTTGGAGAAGAAATGATTTTTAGATTAGGCATTGTTTCGCCATTACGTGACCAACTTTTACCGACAACCATCTTTCTTATTTCTGGGGTACTATTCGCAATACCCCATTTTGCAGGTATGCCTGACGGAATTGTTGGCGTTACTTTGGCAGGAATTTTAGGCTTTATCTTAGCAAAGTCAATGCATGAAACTAACGGGTTCTTTTGGGCATGGTTGATACACTTTTTACAAGACGTTATAATAATCGGATCACTATTTTTATTGAATGAAAACTCCGGCAGATAACAAACTATGCATTTATTGCAGTCTTGAAGCAGTTCAAGCACTCCGTGTTTACCCCACAGGTATTTAACAATGGAGTAAATATTAGCTTCGGAAGCCAAAGGTCATATTACCCGAGTCCATAACTCAAACATCAATAAGTGTTTCATTATTGAACAGAAAGAAATCAGATGGTTCAAAGCAGATAGATGGTCAGGATTTCCCCCGGAAAACCAGGCGAGTAAAAGCAGGCATCACGGATTTTTTAAATTGGCAGACGGATTTGCGCGGGTAGTTCTGACAGAAGTTGGACAAGATGGCCAAAGTGAGATCCATTTGGAGTGGATTATTTAAAAGAAGGTTTTTTGCGAATTTAGTTAGGTATATGGTTCATTTACAATAATTTGAATGATCGGAAATTTCGGTTTGTGTACTACAGATTTTGTGCAGAGCTGATCCGCTCGTTGGAATCATTTGGATGTTGATAGGAACACGGATGAGGCAGATCAAGCGGATGGTCGCGGATTTCAAACCTTTTAATGTAACTATCTGATAATAAGCCGAAAAAAGAAGGTGGAAATTATGAAAAACCTGACGGGTGGAATAATTTTGTTCTGACAAAAACAAGTTTGCTTCTATGCTAAAAGGACACACATATTAAACATATTGAACAAAATGAAATACATAGAACATATTCTGATACTATTACTGCTTATTTTGGCAATAACTTTAAATGCTCAAACATCCGATAGTTTGATAAATAGGTCAACAAATCTAACATTATCATATCATAGTTCGATAATTTATCTGGGAGCAAGATTAGGATGTGAATTACCAGTAAGAAGCATAAAAGTAATTAAGAAAAAATCAACCGGAGAAAAAGTAATTATTAAAGACCGATTTGTCACAGCTCAAATAGGGTGGTATCATCATCCTAACTTTCATGACAATATGTATATTACAGGAGGTTGGACAATGAGAAGAATCAAGCCCCGAGGATTTTTTACCCAATTTTCTCCGGAAATTGGATATAGCAGAACTTTTTTAAGTAGTACAACATATATAGTTGATGAAAATAATGAAGTACATATTAATAAATTGGCAGGAAATGATTATCTGATATTGTCTCTTGGGGTAGGTCTGGGCTATGATTTAGAAAAAACTAAAAATAAACCATTTGCAGTTTTTTCAAAGTTCAATGCATTGATGATGTATCCTTATAACAGCACTTTATACTTAAGGTCAACAATAGAACTGGGTTTTATTTATAAACCTAAAAATTTTTTGAGATATAATTTAAAATCGAAAATCAAATACAAATGAAACCTTATTTACTTTTAATCATAAGTCTGTTTTTAATAATCTCTTGTCAAAAAGAAAGTATTACTATTGGTTTAAATGTTAGCGAAACATTTTATGTGCAAAACGAAGGAGCATCCATGCGTATGCTTGTTGAAGGAAATACAAAAAGTAATAATTTCTTACTTTTTGTTCATGGTGGTCCTGGTACTAGTTCCTTTTTTTACAATACAGATTATATCAGCAATCACATAGAAGGCAAATATGCTTGTGTTTATTGGGATGAAAGAAATGCTGGGGCTACACAGGGAAATTCTAATGGTGAAAATCTTAATTTGAATCAAATGACAGAAGACCTGAAAAAAGTTATAATTGTTTTAAAAAACCGGTATGGTCAGGATATAAATGTTTTTCTTCTTGGACATAGTTTTGGGGGGCTCTTAACTTCTTCATTTATGACAACCGAAAACAACCAAACTATGTTAAAGGGTTGGATTTTTGCTGCTGGTTCTCACAATTACCCTTTAAATGATTCTTTAACCAGACTAATGTTGCTTGACCTTGGTCTACAACAATTTGCGTTAAATAAAAACATTGATAAATGGACACCTATTATAGAATATTGCAATCAACATACCGGAAATTTTTCTGTTGAAGAATCAAATCAACTAAACGCTTATGCATCAGACGCTGAATCGTATTTTGATGAAGTTAAAAAAATAGACCTGTTGAAAATTATACAGGAAAATGCAGTAAAGGATGATTGGCCATTAACTTCAATTTTAGTTAACCAGAGATTTTCATCTCAAGCAGATTTTAATCAGGATTTAGCAAATACTGAATTCACATCTAAGCTATACAAGGTTACAACTCCAACATTAATTTTATTTGGTAAGTACGATTTTATATGTCCTAGCGGATTGGGTGATAATCTATATAATCATATTAGTACCAATGAAAAGAAAATTTCTATTTCCCCGATTAGTGGACATAATATTTTTTATCAGGATGAATCCTTTTTTTGTAATGAAGTAAATGAATTTATTGAAAAATATAAATGAGAGTCTGGTCAGAAAAATCCTCACTTCTTATAACTCGCTAAAAATGTGCTGTATAATGTTGGATTTCAAATGTTTATATTTAGTTTTGTCCTGATATTTGACGTCATTAGGTTGGAGCGAAAAATGATTGAAAGCCAACAAATTGGACTTTTCGGAGTAGACTCAAATGATAAAAATAAAGCGGGTAATATGCAATAATTGCGTATTATGCTTGGTATGACTTTAATGGTTCATTTTGTGTTTCGACTGTTTCCGAAAAACCTCTTAATGAATCCGACACAGTTTTTTCGCGGGTTCCAAATTAAATCCAGGTGACGAATACAAAAATCCAAAGAACCGGAACATATAAACCCACAGTCGCAATGGGCTATGAAAAGCATTCAACCGGAATACCGTTGAAAGTCATAAATGAAGGACAGACAAGAATGCAGACGTGAATATTTTATGAGTTAGAAATCGAGCTTGTAATAAAATGAAAAGAACAACTACCGATAACAACCAAGCGTTCCACGTGATTACTAAGCAAGTGGTGAAAGCTGTTTTTAGAGTACTATAAAACTGAAAACTATGGATATTAACAAAGCGAATTATTTGGGAACTATTATTGGATTGACCATTCTGGTTTCAAGTATTTTGATTTTCATTTTTAGATTGCTTGGTTTCTCAAAGATCGAATATTGGATAGGCATGGTTTTTATTTTGACATTTTTGCCGATCATTTTTTTATTGTTTAAAGCCAATGAGTTCCATAGACCAATGATCTACTATATTCAATTAGGTTTGATGCTGACTTTTATATTGGTAGAGTTATTCCTTGACTACATATTTAAAGTGGATTTCAGAAAAACCGGATGGATCGTAATTTCTTATGCGACGCTATTTTTTGCTGCGACAGGAGGAATGATTGGTTTAGCATCATTATCCGGAAAGCCTTATTCAATAATTTCAATTATTTTATTCTTCATCATGACTTTTTTAGCCTTTTTTCAAAGAATTAAGACCGGAATGTAAGGTTTGGAACTTTACTGCAACTATCAGATAATCGTTCGTCTTGTTTGCAAATCAAGCAATGATAAAAGTGTTTAACCCAGCATGGATTTTAAAAACAAGGTGAAGTTAAAGCTTAAGTTAAAAGTCTTATATCCTGCGCTGATAACCAAAACCTCTATAAATCTGTTTCACTATCTAACTGTAGGAACTCGAAAGGTTCAAAGCAAATATCAGGTCCGGAATTTCTCAGTGAAACCTGGCAAGTAAAAGCCGGCATCACGGATTTTTTAAATTGGCAGACGGATTTGCGTGGGTAGTTCTGGCAGAAGTTGGACAAGATGGCCAAAGTGAGATCCATTTGGAGTGGATTATTTAAAAGAAGGTTTTTTACGAATTTAGTTAGGTAAATGGTTCATTTACAATAATTTGAATGATCGGAAATTTCGGTTTGTGTACTACAGATTTTGTATTGATATATGACGTGTATAGGACGGATAAGTTCAAATATTAATTCCAGGTAGTACCTACAACATTGATTCTGGATTTTTACAACCATTTTGTCTGTAATGATTGCTTTATTTCCATGTGATTTATACGTTTGAAAAGACTTCTACCTTTATTATGAAAGACAGGGATCTATAATTCAGAAAATAACCAATTGATATGATCACGATCATTACAATTTGAATCTGAATAAATAAAAGTATACTGAACGTACGATAAGGATTAGGTTCGTGGAAGATGTGTCAGGTTTATTTAAAACTATTTCCCATTATAAGTATATCAATCTCCAAATTGATTTACTTTTGTCATCATAAGATTTGTATTTTTATATCGGAAAAAATTGAAAAAGTCAATTATTATATTCATTCTGATACTATTGAATGTGTCTGTTTCAACAGCACAGAAACCTTCGGATTCACTCCTGATTGTTCTGGATAAAACCATCACCCAAAAGTCCGCATACAGTGAGTTAAGAGAGAGAAGGATTGACAGCCTCCTTACAATGATCAACCAGGAAGCTGACCTGAACCAGCGTTACCAGATTTACCAACAACTTTTCAAGCAATACCGTCATTACAATATGAACTCTGCGTTGTCCGTAGCAGAGAAGAAACTTCTTATAGCTGAAGAGTTGAAAGACCAACAACTGATATATTTTGCAAAAATGAATGCCGCAGAGATTCTTGGCATTATGGGAATGTATAAAGAGTCACTTGATATCACCAATAATATAGATCGTCATCATTTAGATCCGCAATATTGGCCTTATTATTTCCATCTTTATCATTCGCTGTATTCATTAATGTCGGCAAATTCATTGACACAAAAAGAAAAAAACCATTACGATAATCTGATCAGCCAATACAAGGATTCGATTTTACAAATATTAGAAGTAGATTCTCTTGGATATCAATTGGTTAAAAATGGAAAACTTCTTGAACAAGGACGATATGATGAAGCTTTACATCTTATGAACCAATGCTACAAAGAGCATGGTAATGATGAACAGAATATGGGTATGATAGCCTATGGATTGTCGCAGATTTATGAAAAGAAAGGGGATCGTGAAAAAGAAAAACAATTCCTGGCAATATCTGCGATTTCTGATTTAAAAAAAGCCGTTAAAGGATACATTGCTTTGCGAAAATTGGCTGTCCTACTGTTTCAGGAAGGTGAAATCAACAGAGCATATGCATATATTAAATGCGCAATGGAAGATGCTTCATTTTGTAACGCCAGATTCAGAATGCTTGAAATTTCAGAAACATTGCCTATCATAACTGCTGCCTACGATAAAAAAATAAAACATGAAAAGCAAAGACTCCTTAAATACCTTTTTTTAATTTCAATTCTTACTATCATTTTGGTAATCAGTATATTTTTAATATGGAGGCAAATTAAAAAGCTTTCCATTGCCAAAAAGTCTATCAACAACATGTATGAGGAATTGAAACAGATGAATATAGACCTCGATGAACTAAATAAGAAACTCTCTGAAACTAATCAAGTCAAAGAGGAATACATAGGTTCCGTTTTCAACCTGTATTCCAATTATATAAATAAACTTGAAAAATACCGGATTAATCTGCATCATAGTCTTGTAACAAACAAGGTGGATGAAGCCCGAAGAATGACAAGCACTACCCTGGTTCCCGGTGAGCTAAAAGAGTTTTACGGACATTTCGATGCTGTTTTCCTCAATATTTACCCCAACTTCATTGAGGAATTCAATGCACTGCTTAAAGAAAACGAAAAAATATTACCCAAATCCGGCGATATTCTGACACCAGAACTCAGGGTCTATGCTCTACTGCGACTCGGTATCACTGACAGCAGTAAGATTGCCAGTTTTTTGCATTATTCTCCACAAACCGTATACAATTATAAGCTTAAAACTAAAAACAAACTTAAAGTGTCCAAAGACGAGTTTTCCGAAGCCATGCAATGTATAGGAAAATAACACATTATCACTCTCCTTAACTGAGCTGTAATACCTACTTTTTTTCATTTTATTCATTAAAATAAGTACCTGAATATCTTTGTTTTAGGCATGACATTTAATGGTTCTGTCACTACTTTATCTGTCTACCTGAGAATGATCTTATTTCTGTTAGCAGTACCTTTGCATAAACTAATTTTTTAACGCCATGGTAATGAGATTTACAAAAATTCCAACAAGAATAATCCTTCTGACTTTAGCAGGGATATTCAACATTTTTATTCTAAACGCACAAAACGATCAACTTTTATCCGTTGAAGGGCAGGTAAAAGACACTCAGGGAGAACCCGTGATAGGTGCCTCTATAGTCGTTATGAAAATGGGCACAGGTACGATTACAGACCTGGAAGGAAAATTCAACTTAAATGCACCCGAAAGCGACACATTGGAAATATCATTTTTAGGTTATGTGACCCAAAAAATTCAAGTCAACAGAGGATCAATATTTGATGTGATTTTGGTTGAAGAAGGTAAATTACTCGATGAGGTAGTGGTAATTGGGTACGGTCAGGTTAAAAAAGGAGAAATAACGGGCTCTTTAGCGACGATCAAGCCGGATGAATTGAACAGAGGCATCCGGTTAACCGCTCAGGATGCATTAATCGGAAAAATTCCCGGTGTAAATATTGTTCCTGGCGACGGATCTCCGGGCAGCATTGGGACTATTCGTATCCGGATGGGTGCTTCACTTTCTGCTACAAACAGCCCTCTGATAGTGATCGATGGAATTCCTGTCGCTAATAGCACTCCTTTAAGTTCAATTAATCCTAATGATATCGAATCCTTTACTGTGCTTAAGGATGCCTCAGCAACAGCCATTTACGGTTCCAGGGCTTCAAATGGTGTCATAATCATAAGCACAAAAAGAGGAAGCGCTTTGCCTTCCAAACTCAAAGTCAATTATGCATCAAATTACACAGCTACACAGTTGCCTGGTTATTATGATGTACTTTCTGCTGACGAGTACCGCACAGCATTTGCTGAAAAAGCCAATATTCCATCAGGTTTTATATTGGGATCGGCAGCTACAGACTGGCAGAAAGAGATATATAGGACAGGTTTTGGAATGGATCAGAATTTGTCGATATCTGGAAATACCAAAGGTATACCTTATTGGATTTCATTAGGACACCTCAACCAGAACGGCACGCTAAAATATAACAATTACAAACGATTCAATGGTGATATAGCGTTGTCTCCCAGCTTTTTAGATAAACATTTAACCCTTGATATGACTTTAAAAGGAAGTCTTGAAAACAACCATCCTTCGTCGACAGGAGCCATCAGCTCAGCTACTTTTTTTGACCCTACACGCCCTATCAATCAGTCATATCCTGATGACATGGGTCTTGGTTATTATATGTGGCTCAATAATAGCGGAACACCCATCAACCTTGCTGCCAGCAATCCGGTATCTGACCTTGAACTTACTCAAAAGAGCGGTGTAACACAACGTTCTATTGGAAATTTCGGGCTCAATTACAAATTACATGGATTTGAAAACCTGAGCATGAAGGTCAGTTTAGCTTATGATGTAATTAATCAACGCTACGATGAGAGTGTTCCGGATAAAGCCCCGTCCATGTATACCGGCAACCGCAACGATGGAAGAGGAAAAGTTTACTGGTCAGAAAACGACAATAAGAATTACCTTTTTAACTCTGTCATTAGTTATGTTAAAGAAATTAATGAGAAGAATAATTTAAGTGTGATGGCTGGTTATGAGTGGCAGCGTTTCTGGTATCATAATGATTCTGAATCTATTGTTAAGGATGTCGTTGATAACTCAGAACCGGATCAGGACCACTTGTATCTACTATCTTTTTTTGGAAGGTTGAACTATTCCTTCTCGCAAAAACTTTTACTGACTGCAACAATGCGCGCAGATGCTACTTCCCGCTTCGCACCACAGAATCACTGGGGATATTTTCCGTCAGTAGCTGTGGCTTACCGCCTGACTGAAGAAAAGTTTTTCAAAAACATCGATTTTCTGTCCGATCTTAAACTTCGGATAAGTTACGGCCAAACCGGACAACAGGACGTAGGAGGTTACCATCCTTACCTGGGAACATATACCATTTCGACCAATGATGTCAGATATTTGTTTGGTAATGAATGGATAAATATGTACCGCCCCAATGGCTATGACCCTGATATCAAATGGGAAACTACCACAACTTACAATGCAGGTCTTGACTATGGTTTTATCAACAACAGAATTTCAGGTACCGTTGATGTTTTCAAAAGGTATACTTTTAACCTTCTGAACGAAATATTTATTCCGGCAGGAAGCAATTTTACCAACAGCTTTTCTACGAATATCGGCAATATGGAAGGCCATGGCGTGGAGCTTGGTTTAAATCTGATACCTGTCAAAACTTCTGACTGGGAATGGATGGTTGGTGGTAATTTCACCTACAGCAAATCAAAAATCACCAAACTGAATGTTATAGACCGGGAAGATAACTGGGTAAATACTGGTACGGTGACGCGCAGATCCTATCAGATACACAAAGTGGGAGAAATGCCAAATACTTTCTTCCTTCTACAGCAAGCCTATGACGAAAATGGCAAACCAATCGAGGGTAAATACATCGCAAAAGATGGCTCAATTACGGACGTTCAGACCGATGCCAATAAATATGTCACCGGAAAAAGTTCAAGAGTACCTTATTATTATGGTTTATCTACCCGCATCAGATACAAGCAATTGGATCTCGGCCTTAATGGACATGGAAGCTTCGGTAATTATGTATTTAATTATCAGGAAGCAAAACAATCACTGGCTTCAATGATCAGTGCTGAAGGCGTTTCAAGCAATATTTCACATACGGCATTGGAGAGAGAATTTACACAGGAACAATACTTTTCGGATTTGTTTTTGGAAGATGGTTCATTTTTCAGGATAGACAATATCACAATTGGTTATACCCTTAAGAAGTTGAGGAACGCTGTTAATCCGATGCGTATAGCATTCAACGCACAAAATGTAGCACTTTTTACTGAGTATTCAGGTGTTGATCCTGAAATTTATAGTGGTATTGATAATTCCATTTATCAGCGTCCAAGAATTTATACAATATCCCTAAATGTTAACTTTTAATGTCAAAAAATAGGTATAAATAATAAAAAAAAAACACATGAAAATTAAATATATTATTCAATCTGTATTTATCGCTTGTACGTTAGTGCTTTTTCAGTCATGTCTCGATGATCTCAATACGCTGCCATTGAATGAGAAAATACTAACCAGCGACAAAGTATATGTATCATCTGCAGCTTACAAAGGTGTTTTGGCAAAATGTTACGGTTCGTTGGTCTTAAGCGGTCAACAAGGGCCCAGCGGCAATCCCGACCTTGCCGGAATGGACGAAGGATATAGTTGTTATACAAGAGCAGTTCTTTATTTGCAGGAATGTACTACTGACGAACTTTTGTTTCATTCAGGATCATCACAGGGTAGTCGTGACTATCTCTTTATGAAGTGGAATGCTGGAACACAGATTACCCGTTTCTCTTATTACCGGCTTTTTATGTCAATTGCCTATTGTAACGAATTCCTTCGGGAATCAACCGACGAAAAACTCACAGAAAGAGGGTTGTACGACGAATTGAAAGGCGAAATTCCTTTCTATCGGGCTGAGGCACGCTTTATTCGCGCTTATGCTTATAGTATGCTTTGTGATTTATTCGGCTCCGTACCCTTCATTGATGAATCTATGTTGCCGGGAATTATACCCGAACAAAAATCGCGCGAAGCAATTTATACTTTTGCTGTGACAGAAGCAGAAGAAGTGGCTAAATTGCTTAAATCTCCCGGAGAAAATGAATATGGTCGTGTGGACCAGGTAGCCGCATGGTTTCTATTGTCACGTATTTATCTCAATGCCAACTCCTGGGTTGGCATTAATGAAAATGAAAAAGCATACCAGTATGCAAAAAAAGTGATCGACAGCGGGAAATATCCTTTGGCATCAGATTACCGACACATTTTCCTGGCTGACAATCATACCTGCTCCGAAATTATCTGGGTTTTGCCACAAGATCTGGAGAATACCAAAAGCTATGGAGGTACAAACTTCGTAATTAAAGCACTTACCGATGGAAATATGAAACCCATAACCGGCATGTCAGAAGCATGGGGAAATGCACGTCTTAAAACTCAGCTGGTTGATAAGTTTGAAGTTAGTGACCAATTGTATAACACCAACGATCCATGGGGCGATAATAAAAAGGACAAACGTGCACAATTCTATACGGTCAACCACACCAAAGAAACCTGGATTGCCGGCAGTGCCTTGAAAAACGATTTCTTAAATGGATATGCCTGTTTGAAATGGCGAAATTTCACAAAAGATCGTCAACCAATCTCACCCTCAGGCACGACCTATTGCACCATCGATTATCCAATGTTCCGTACTGCAGATGCTTACCTGATGGCAGCTGAAGCAATTCTGAGGGGAGCCAGTGGTTCCCGGTTCGATGCATTAAATTATGTCAATGAAATCAGGGACCGGGCTTATCTCTCCGGCAACTATGGCAGTGGTGTTTCAGGTCGAATCAACGATGCTCAACTGACACTCGATTTCATTCTTGACGAGAGAGCCAGAGAGTTACATACAGAATTGGTAAGACGTACAGATCTGATACGTTTTGGAAAATTCACAAAAACTTATGCCTGGGATTGGAAAGGCAGTGATGGCACAGCAGGCAACTTTATCGGAAAAGATGTTGATGATAAATACAAACTTTTCCCGATTCCGCAGGAAGAATTTACAGTAAATCCTAATTTAACACAAAATCCTGATTTTAATTAATCGGAAAAGATAAGCAACTAATCAGTAAGTATAAAAATGAGTATTCCGAAAAATCTGTTAATTACAAAATTGCATTATAGTGAATAATCCTGACTCTTTTATTAAACAGATTTTTTGGTGGGTTATATTAACAATTTCTCATATCACGGTACTCTGGGGCCAAACAACTGCACAGGAAATATTTGACAATCCCGAAAAATCAGGAGGTGTCCAATACGCATATCCTGTGCAGCATGTTGGCCCTGCAGCGCCATATCCGGATGGATATAAACCTTTCTATATCAGTCACTTCGGAAGACATGGTTCCCGCTATTTGGTTACTGATAATGAATATAAAGAAATACTCGATCTTTTTAATCTGGCTTATGAAGTGAAAGCCCTGACTATGTTAGGAAAAGATGTCTTTCAACGTTTGAAAACTATATGGCTGGAAGCTGAGGGACATGGGGGAGAATTATCCCCTCTCGGCATCGAGCAACAAAAGTCCATCAGCAGTAGGCTGATCACCAGATACCCTGAAGTTTTTGGCAAAAAAGCAAAAATTGCAGCTGTATCTACCACGGTACCTCGCTGTATACACAGCATGGAGCATTTTTGTCAGCGGTTAACTGAATTCAACCCTGAAATGATTATATTGCAGGATGCTGATTCTGCCCATATGGAATACCTTAATTTCCATACTCCCGAAGCAGTCCGTTTCAGAAGTGATTCCAATACCTGGAAACAAAAATACAACCAATTCGAAAAGCTCCACGTGCATCCTGAAAGATTGATGAATTCTCTTTTCATCCATACTAACTTCCTGCCTTTAACAGAAAATGCAAACTCATTAATGTTGAAATTATTCAATATTGCCAGTAATCTCCAAAATATGCAAACAGAAATATCCCTTTACGATCTGTTTGAAAAACAAGAACTATTTAACCTATGGCAATGCAGAAATTATAAACTATATGTGCAATATGCCAATGCAGCTGAAAATGGCGGGATCATGATGGAAAATGCCAAACCACTTCTCAAAAATATAATCGAAACTGCAAATAAGTACATTGAATCCAATAGTTCAGGTGCAAGTTTCCGATTCGGACACGATGGCAATATTATACCCTTAGCCATGCTTTTACATCTTGAGGATTGTTATAACAGTGCATCGGATCCATCTGATTTTTATAAAGTCTGGTCCGATTTTAAAGTTGCACCTATGGCCGGCAATATTCAAATTATTTTCTTTAAGAAGAATGGATCCAAGGATATTCTGGTTAAATTTTTACATAATGAAACAATAGTCAAGTTGCCTTTGGTCAGCTCCTACTCATTTCCATATTATCTTTGGAGTGATGTATTAGATTACTATGAAGGGCTTTTGAGGTAATATGCAAATTGATCTGACAAGTGGGTTTTTTGATATAGCCACTTATTCGCGCACTTATAATGAATGCAAATTATATTCAGATTACCAATTTTAAAGACCGTCAGTTCTTTTATTGCCTTTAAAAATAATTTCATCTGAAAATCGATGTATTAAATCTAAATCATTAGAATTCAATCCATTAAATCAATGTGATTAATTGATTTTTCGCTTGATTGCGGCCACTTTTATTAAAATAATCTGACGAATTGTTTTAACCAAAGCTTAAACATTGCCCCTCATTTGCCCATTTTAATACAATTTTACCTTCCCTTATTTAAATCTGTATTTCAAAAAGATTACTTATCTTGCAAAAAAAACACCGGATGAATAAACATCTGCATACAGCCTATATTTTCCTGATGGTTTCAATTACTGTCATTATTTCGGTTTACCTGTTTTATATCGGACTCTCCTATTATACGACATCGTTGGAGGAACGGTTTTATCACAACGATCATCAACTCCTGAAACCCAATGGCTTATACGGACATGGCCTGGGCATCATCGGAACACTTTTGATCCTGATCGGAGTTTTTGGATATATGGCACGGAAAAGGATGAAAATTTTGTCCCGCATCTGGATCCTGAAACACTGGCTGGAATTTCATATATTCCTTTGCACTCTGGGATCCATTATGATCCTGTTTCACACAGCTTTTAAACTGGGCGGGATCGTTTCCATCAGCTTCTGGAGCATGGTCGCAGTGGTTTTAAGCGGCGTAATCGGTCGGTTCATTTACCTGCAGATACCTCGGACGATACAGGGAAGGGAATTGAGCCTGAATGAGATCCGGGATGAAAAGGAGAAAATTCAATCCGTGATCACAAACAATTTACCTGAAAGCACTTATCAGGAGTTGTTGGATATGAATACGGTCCGAACCAACAAAAACGGTTTTATTATCAGCTATTTCCTTGAAAGGAAACATATCTTGCAAATCGGCCGCAAATTAAGATCTTTTGACATACCAGCACGGACCAGAAAAGAGATCATTCATCAGTTTTCCTCGGAAGCAGCACTAAATCGAAAGATCCATCGTTTGGAGTTAATGCAAAGGCTTTTCCGTTATTGGCACATCGCGCATCTGCCTTTTGCCCTGATCATGCTGATCATCATGGTCGTTCATGTGACGGTTGCATTATTACTCGGTTATAATTGGATATTTTGATGGAATCATTATTGATTTATGGAATTGCCGGTTTGGTCAGTGCGCTGATCGTGTTGATCTATATCAGGAAACTGATCAATGAATCCAGGTCTTCCCAGCAAAAGATCGAAAAGGCGAAAGAAGATGGTATCTACGAACCTGTTTCCCTTTATCCATATATCGATCCCAACTCCTGTATCAGGTCCGGAGCTTGCGTGATGGCTTGTCCCGAAGAAGAGGTTATTGGCATCCGCAATGGTCGTGCCATACTCATCAATGCTTCCAGATGCGTGGGTCACGGCGCCTGTTTTCATGCATGTCCGGTGGAAGCGATCACGCTGCGTATCGGTACGGATAAACGAGGTGTGGACCTGCCTCATGTGAATCAAAACTACGAAACCAATATCAAAGGTATTTTCATTGCCGGCGAACTGGGTGGTATGGGCCTGATCAAAAACAGTGTGGATCAGGGAAGGAAAGCTGTGGAAAATATCGCAAAAACCATTGAAAAGGGTCACAAGGCAGCATACGACCTGATCGTGATCGGAGCCGGACCTGCTGGCATTTCAGCATCATTACAGGCAAAAAAAATGGGATTGAACGTACTAACACTCGAACAGGATACCCTTGGCGGTACCGTTTTTAGCTTTCCAAGGGCTAAAGTAGTGATGACCAACCCGATGGAATTGCCCGGTTATGGCAAATTAAAGCTTTTCCAGACCAGCAAAAAAGAATTGCTTGATATCTGGAACGAAGCGATTCAAAAGAACCAATTGGAAATCGTTGAAAATTGCAAAGTGGAAAGCATTTTACTCGAAAATGAGTTTTTTACGTTAACAACCAATAAGGATAATAATTATACCGCCCACAAAGTGTTGCTAGCCATCGGAAGGAGAGGAACACCCAGAAAACTTGGTGTAAAAGGAGAAGACCGTGAAAAAGTTGCCTATAAACTACTTGAACCTGAACTGATCCGGGACCAGCATGTTTTGGTGGTCGGAGGAGGAGATTCTGCCATCGAAAGCGCTTTACTGCTGGCTGATCACAATAAAGTGACCTTATCTTACAGAAGCGAAAAATTCAGCAGGCTTAAATCTAAAAATCTTGAGAATATTGAAAATGCTCAAAAAAACAAGATAATTGACGTGATCCTTGAATCAAATGCAAAAGAAATTACAGAAAAGGACGTTTACTTAGAATTAAAATCAAAGGAAATAATTACGTTAAAAAATGATTTAGTGTTTATTTTTGCAGGAGGTGAGTTGCCAACTCGGTTTTTGGAAAATGCAGGAATACAGATCTCCAGGAGATTTAATTACACCTTGTTGTCTCACAAAAAATAATTTGAAAAGAAAAATATTATATCAGGGATTCAATCACAGATTTTGGTTTATAGCCATCATGTTGATGCAAAGTTTTGCTGCTTCAGGGCAATTGTCTCCCGGTAAACTGGCAAAAGCGCATACCCATCTGGAAGGTTTGAGCAATTGTACCAAATGCCACGAACTGGGTGAAAAGATCTCGGAAAAAAAATGCCTTGCCTGTCATAAAGAACTCAATACAAGGATTTCTCAAAATAAAGGTTATCACGCATCAAAAGAAATAAAAGGCAAATCCTGTATAAGTTGCCACAGCGATCACCATGGAGTGAATTTCGAAATGATCCGTTTCGATAAAAAAACTTTCAACCACAAACTGACAGGCTATGAACTCAAAGACAAGCACAAAATAGATGACTGTGCCAAATGCCATCGTGATGAGAACATAAAAGATCCTGCAATCAAAAAACTCAAAAATACCTTTCTTGGGCTGGATCAGAAATGTTTGACCTGCCATGAGGATTACCACCAGAAAACACTATCCAACGACTGTGCCAAATGCCATGATTATAAAGGTTTCAAGCCTGCGCCTCTTTTTAAACATGATAATACCGGATTCCCGCTCAACGGAGCGCACGAAAAAGTAAAATGCGAGTCCTGCCACAAGAAAGAAGTCAGAGGTGGTCAGGAATTTCAAAAATTTGCAGGAATTCCATTCAAAAATTGCAATGCATGCCATCAGGATCCACATAAAGGAGAATTCGGACAAAACTGCAAAAACTGTCATACCGAAGTCTCTTTTAGTCAGATAAAAACGAATGGTGGTTTCAACCACAGCCTGACAGGTTTTGATTTGAAGGGAAAGCATAAAACCATAGATTGCAAAACTTGCCACGATAACCGGGCCGGCACCAAAGGCAGTTATAAGGAATTTGAAAATGTTCAGACTATTTCCTGTTTGCTTTGTCACAAGGATGAACACGAGAATAAATTTGGAAACTCCTGTGATGATTGCCATGATCAGTTCAGCTTCAAGATCAGGAATGGATTCACGGGTTTTAACCACAGTTTAACAGGTTTTATCCTGGAAAATAAACACCAGGCTGTGGATTGTAAAAAATGTCATACCGGGGCAAAAATGACAGAACCGCTTCTCCATGGCCGCTGCGCCGACTGCCATACAGATTACCATCAGGGCGAGTTTTTGAATACGCCGTACTCGGATTGTGCATCCTGTCATGCTACAACCGGCTTTAATGAAAGCAGTTTTGACTTTGAAAAACACGAAAAGTCCTCTTTTCCTCTGAGCGGAGCACACATGGCTACACCTTGCATTGCCTGTCATAAAAAAACCGACAACTGGAAATTCAGGGATATCGGAACCAAATGTTCCGATTGTCACAACAATATCCACGATGGCTTTATAGATGTAAAATATATACCAGACAACGATTGTCGCAAATGTCATGACGACCAGACCTGGAAACAAATAAGCTTTGAACACGATCAAACCGGTTTTCGTCTGGAAGGTAAACACAGATCAACTTCATGCCGGAATTGTCATTTTGAATACAATAATGGTCAATTGGTCACCCAGAAATTTAAGTTTACAGACAATAGTTGCGTATCTTGCCATCAGAATGTCCATGATGTTCAGTTTGAAGTGGATGGAAAAACGGATTGCAAGCGTTGTCATGGGTTTGAAAAATGGGATCGCAGCAATTTCAATCACAATAATGCTGCTTTCAAACTGGAAGGAGCTCATATGCAGCTATCTTGCGAGAAATGTCATCATAAGGAGCAAAGAAATGGTAAAGAACTGGTGATTTATAAAACAGGTAAACTGACATGCGCAGATTGTCACAAATAATAATGATCATCCTCTATGGATTAACCCTTTGGGGTCAGTCTCCCCACGGGGAAAAGCTGGTCATTGACTGTGCTTCATGTCATTCACCTGAAAATTGGACTTTTGACAGAAAAAATGCCGCTTTTTCTCATGACATTACCCGGTTCTCACTTAAAGGCCAGCATAAAGAACTGGATTGCAAATTGTGTCACTCCAGCCTGATCTTTGACCAGGCAAGCCCGGATTGCAATTCCTGTCACAAGGATATCCACCAACAAACTGTAGGCAATGACTGTGCCAGATGTCATAATTCCAATAGCTGGATTGTGACCAATATTTATGAAATTCACGAAAGGACCAATTTTCCGTTGATCGGGGTACATAAAAGTGTAAATTGCGGAGAATGTCACCAAAATGCATCAAATAGTTTATTTGAACCTTTAGATATAAATTGTGTCGGCTGTCATTCAAAGGATTATCAAATGACTTCCAGGCCAAATCACAAATTGAGCGGGTTTTCAGAGAATTGTTCTGATTGTCATGACCTTATTTCACACGACTGGAAAAGCAATGGCGTTAACCATAGCTTTTTCCCATTGGAAAAAGGACACAACATTATGGATTGTGCCGCTTGCCATAAAAATGAAAATTATAAGATCATTTCCAATGAATGTGTAAGTTGCCATCAGGCTGATTACGATAATACTGTCAATCCAAATCACCGGTTGAGTGGTATTCAAACAGATTGCAAAGCATGTCATACCACGGATCCAAACTGGAATCCGGCCATTTTTAAGGATCATGACGGTTTGTTCTTCCCGATTTATAGCGGAAAACACAAAGGAAAATGGGACAGTTGTACCGAATGCCACGAAAATCCCTCGGATTATTCCGATTTTACATGTACCACCTGCCACAAAAAGAATGAAACAGATAATGAACATGATGATGTTTCAGGTTATCATTACAGCAGTGGGGCTTGTCTGGCTTGTCATCCCACAGGAGATGAAGGCAGTAATTTCAACCACAATGCAACCGGATTTCCGCTCACCGGGGCACATACTACGGTCAACTGTCAGGAGTGTCACAGCAACGGGTATGAAGGCACTCCAACCGCTTGCAACGCCTGTCACCAAAGCGATTACGATGAAAGCCTGAATCCATCCCACATCAACCTCGGACTTCCAGCTGATTGCTCCCAATGCCATACCACACAACCGGACTGGAAACCGGCAAGCTTCGATATCCACAACACTTTTTATACCCTCAACGGCAAACATGCAGCCATTGCCAATGATTGTGCTGCTTGTCACAACGGGGATTACAATAACACACCCAACAGTTGTTACGGATGCCACAGTCAGGATTATAATTCAACAACAAATCCGGATCACAAAACCGCCCTGTTCCCGCAGGATTGTGCCAGCTGTCACAGCGAGAATGCCTGGTTGCCTTCCACTTTTGAGCACGATGGGCTTTACTTCCCAATTTACAGCGGAAAACATAAAGGAGAATGGGATCAATGCCAGGACTGCCATCAGATAGCCGGAGATTTCAAGCAATTCACCTGCATCAGTTGTCATCAAAATCCTGAAACGAATGAAGAACATCAGGGCGTAACAGGCTATGTTTATACCGATAATGCCTGCCTGGCGTGCCACCCTTCAGGAGATGCTGATGCAGTGTTTGATCATAATACGACAGGTTTCTTCCTTACAGGTGGTCATGGCGGAATAGACTGCGCCAGTTGCCACGCATCCGGCTATGAAGGAACCTCACCCGAGTGTGCTTCCTGTCATATTGTTGATTATAATCTGAGCCAGAATCCTTCTCATACTGCATTGAATCTGAGTACAGATTGTGCGGTATGTCATACGACACAACCCGGATGGAATCCTGCCCGTTTTGAGATACACAATCAGTTTTATCCCTTGAATGGCGCTCATGCAGCCATTGCAAACGATTGTGCAGCCTGTCATTCAGGTAATTACAACAGTACCCCTAATACTTGTTTTGGCTGTCACTCAACAGATTATAATACAACAACCGATCCCAATCACGTTTTATTGCAGTTTCCCGATGATTGTGCGTCCTGTCATAGTGAAAATGCCTGGACGCCATCAACTTTCAATCATGACGGACAATATTTCCCGATTTACTCTGGAAAACATAAAGGTGAATGGGATCAATGTATGGACTGTCATAACAATCCGGGTGATTTCGGGCAATTTACCTGTATAAATTGCCATACAAATCCGGAAACAAATGAAGAACATGAGGATGTCCAGGGATATTTCTACAGCAATGCTGCCTGTCTCGCATGCCATCCGACCGGAGAAGCGGACGATCTGTTTGATCATAGCAGCACCGGATTTCTTTTATCTGGCGGACATGGTGGATTAGATTGTATCTCTTGTCATGCAGGAGGTTTTAGCGGAACTTCATCTCAATGCGTTTCCTGTCATCAGAATGATTATGATCAAACCGATGATCCGGGACATACCTCTCTGGGAATTAGCACTGAGTGTAGTGAATGTCACTCCACCAATCCGGGGTGGAGTCCTGCCAGTTTCAGCATGCACAACGACTTTTACCCCATTTTGGGTGCACATACCTCTATTGCGAATGATTGTGCGGCCTGTCACGCAGGCAATTATACCAACACGCCTAATACCTGCATTGGCTGCCATCAGACAGACTTTAACAATACCAGCAATCCTAACCACGGAGCTAATGCATTTCCAAACGACTGTGCTATTTGTCACAGTCAGAATGCCTGGACGCCTTCCAGCTTTGATCATGCCATTGTTTACCCCTTGACCGGAGCGCATGCTGCCGTGGCACAGGATTGTGCACTCTGTCACAACGGAAATTACAATAATACACCCAATAACTGTCAGGATTGTCACCAGACAGATTTCAACAACACGTTGAATCCAAACCATACCGCACTTGGCTTTTCAACGGATTGTTCAAGCTGTCACACGACCAATTCCGGCTGGAATCCGGCACAGATGCCAGAGCACAATAGCTATTATGTCATTGAAGGAGCCCATACAGCCCTGGACTGCGCCGGTTGTCATAACGGAAATTACAACAATACACCCAATACCTGCTTTGGCTGCCATACCACGGATTATAATAACACAACTGAACCAAATCACGTTGCCGAAGCCTACCCTCAAAACTGTACGGTATGTCATAGCCAAAACGGTTGGTCTCCCGCCAGTTTTGACCATAATGCGGTGTATCCACTCACCGGTGCGCATGCTGTCATAGCCAATGATTGTGTTGCCTGTCATGAAGGTTCGTACAACAATACGCCCAACACCTGTCAGGAGTGTCATCAAAATAATTACAATGCAACAACTAATCCTAACCATATCAACCTGGGATTTTCCACTGATTGTACAAGCTGTCACAATACGAATCCGGGGTGGAATCCGGCTTTGATGCCAAACCATAACAGCTTTTACCTGATCGAAGGAGCTCACACGACACTCGATTGTGCAAGTTGTCATAATGGTAATTATAACAATACACCTAATAATTGTTTTGGATGCCATATAGAAAATTATAATAATACCTCAGATCCGGATCATCAGGC
>Ga0209573_1002205_pt1 | contig 26002 bp, 23 predicted proteins | sample TNRBio252014_DNA_FD_185870 | JGI IMG/M metagenome (GOLD analysis project Ga0209573, IMG submission 185870) | Wastewater treatment Type I Accumulibacter community from EBPR Bioreactor in Madison, WI, USA - TNR Reactor_6/25/2014_ DNA (SPAdes)... | ecosystem: Engineered > Bioreactor > EBPR >... | reverse complement strand
GAAGGGCGAGGAGCTCGCAGCGATGGCCTTCGTCGGCAACTTCACCACCGGGGCGACGATCCCCACGGCGCTCGTCATGCGCTCGCCGGCCGACAAGGACGCAGCGGCGCGCGCGGTGAAGATGCTCGCCGAGCAGCTCGACGCCGACTTCGTCTTCGTGCTGATGGAGGCCTACAGCCTGCGCGCCGACAAGGTTGCCCGCTACGAGGAGATCCTCGACGAGTACGGCTCGCTGGCCGACTGCCCGGCGAGCTGGCGGATCGACGTGGTGAGCCTGTCGCTCGAAACGCGCCACGGCGTGTGGGTCGCCCAGGTGCCGGTCAGGCCCAAGGGGATCAGCAAGAAGAAGCGCACGATCGGGGCGCCCGAGTTCAGGCATTACACCGACGTGCGGGGGCGGTTCACGGACCTGCTGCCGGTGAAGGAAGGCGAGGGCGGGCCTTCCGGCACCTTGCACTGAGGCCGCCGTGGAGGGCGCGCGCATGTGCGGTCGTTACGCCCTCTACGGTCCGATCTCGCGCCTGCGCGAGACCTTCGACGCGGTGCCCGAAGGCTTCGACTTCGAGCCGCGCTGGAATGCGGCGCCGATGCAGTGGCTGCCGGTGGTCCGGCAGCGCTCGAACGGCGAGCGGGTGATCCATCGGCTGCGCTGGGGGCTGGTGCCGTCGTGGGCGAAGGACGAGGCGATCGCCACCAGGTTGATCAACGCGCGCGGCGAGTCGGTGGCAGAGAAACCTTCGTTCCGGGCGGCGTTCCGCCGCCGGCGCTGCATCGTGCCGGCCAACGGGTTCTATGAGTGGCAGCAGGTCGCCGGGGGCAAGCAGCCGTTTTACATCCATCCGGTCGGGGGCGAGTTCTTCGCGCTCGCCGGGCTGTGGGAGCGCTGGACGAGGCCGGCCGACGGCGAGGCGCTCGACACGTTCACGATCGTCACCACCGAGGCCAACGCGGCGATGCGGCCGCTGCACGACCGTATGCCGGTGATCCTGGCGCCGGGGGATTGGTGGGCGTGGCTGAACGGGGCGACTGCGGCCGACCAGGTGCAGGCGCTGGTGAGGCCGTGTCCCGAGGCGGCACTGGCGGTGTATCCGGTGAGCAGGGCGGTGGGGAACGTAAGGAACGAGGGGGCGGGGTTGATCGAGCCGCTCGCGTAGGCGTTTCACCGCGTTCTACGGGAGGCCGGATTCGCCCCTTCAGCCCCTTTTCTTCCCTTCGGCGGGACCTACCCACTTTTGCATGGGCGTCTTCGCGGCGCGGAGTTCGATTTCTCGCGCCGTGTGCCCGCCGAGAATCATCTTCGCACCTTGCCTCCGCAGCGCAGCCACGCCGACCGCCCAGCTGGTAGATCAGTATAGCCCTCTTAGTTTATTTGTTAGTTTGTTTATTTCTTGGTTTGTTGTACAGTGGGGCGTCTGTTGAGGAGATTGCGCCATGCGCCCAGCCGAATACACCACTGAAGAGATCATCGCAGCCGGCGAGGCCATCCGGGCCGTCGGTCGCAACGTCACGGGTTTTGCCCTCCGCCAGCGGGTCGGTGGCGGCAATCCGGCACGTCTGCATCAAGTGTGGGAAGAGCACCTCGCTGGCAAGGAGGCTGTCGAGGTCAAGCATGTCGCGGATCTGCCGGTTGAGGTCGCGGAGACCCTTGCAGCCGTGACCAAGTCGCTGACCGAGCGGATCGCCGTGTTCGCAGCCAAGCTTAACGACACGGCGGTTCGGGCCGCCGAGCGCCGGGTTGCCGAGATCGTCCATACCGCCGGTGAGCAGTGCGCCCAAGCTCAGCGGGAGCTTGCTGACGCGGGGCAGACTGTAGATGAATTGGAGGTCAGTCTTGAGCGGGTGAGGGGCGAGCGTGACGCGCTTAAATCGCAGTTGGCTGAGCAGCAGGCCGAGTGTCAGCGCCAGGCCGTAGAGCTTGCGCAGCTTCGCGAGCGCTTGGTTGCCGCTGAGGGCTCCTTTCAAGAGTATCGAAAGGAAGCTGAGAAGGAGGTGCGGCGTGGCGCTGAGCGCGTGAGCGCTGCGGAGAGGGTGCGCGATGAGTCCGAGAAGGAAGCGAGGATCGCGCGTGAGACGATGGCTCGTCTTGCCGGGCAGGTTGAGGCGCTTCAGGCGCAGAACGCCCACCTGCTTGAGTCGCTTGGCTCGAAGACGGTGGTTAAGGCGTAAGCGAACTCAGGGCGGCCTTAATCGGAGCGGACATCTTGTCACCACCCGGTCGCGCTGGCGGGCTGCGCCGAGAGTCCGGCGTAGTCGCAACCTTAGCGCCGCTAGGGGCTAGTCGTGATGGTGCTGCGGTTGGAGGGTGACGGCTCGCTCACCACGGCGATAGGAGCAGTGCGGAAGCTTCTTTTTTTCGATTCGGACTCTCGGATGGCCATTGGAAACTCGGCTGGCCTGCGCTACTTGGGAGACCAGATTTCAATCGAAAAGATGGTCGGGAGCTGGGCTGGAAATCGTGCAGGGTGGGCAACTTCACCGGCCTTGATGGGGCTCCTCACCTTCTTCGGGATGAAAGTGCCCGATCGAGCGCTACAGCATGCGTGGTCGATCGGGCGCATGAGTGCTAGCTAGTTATTCGCAGGCTTGGATTTCCTCGATTGCCTGCGGCCGCTTCGCGCTCCTGCCACACGGATAATGGCCGACTTGGCAGTACGCGTTTCAAGGCCCTCGTTTGCCTGCCGCAGGCACTCCTCCTCGTCGATCGAAGGAAGGGAGAGGTTTGAATTCCTGAGCGCTTCCCTCACTACATCCGACAGCACAGAAGTGAACCCCACGACCTGCCCCCGAAGAGTGTTGAATCGGCTTTCCGGGTCGAGGTCGGGCTTGATGCCCAACATGTCGAAGACATGGTGCATCCAGCCCATGGCGACCCATCCAAGCCAAGCGCCCGGGGTGGCTGCATCAGACTGTTGGCGAAGCGTTTCTAAAAAAATCCTGGCGAGTGCATCGCCCGTTAAATTGCCGCCGGCGTAGCCGCCTGTGGCGGGTACATCCCAAAATTTGACTTCGCCGTGCTGCCGACCGATGAAGGGGAGGCGGTGGAGTGGCTCTTGGGCTTCATCATGAAAACGAAGCTGGGGACGAGTAGGGCTTGCTGCAGAGGGTGCAGACGGGGAGGTAACCATGACCAGAACTCCTTGTGGCGGTTAAATCCGCTACCCACTTTCCACGGTGGGAGGCGGACCGGTACGAGGGTGGAAACCGGACACAAGGACCCGGCCCAGCCGAAGCTGGCCTCGCACGGCCCGCCATTGGATGCTCAGGTCATGCAACGAGAAAAACCCTCCCAAGAGGGCTTTTCTGCCTTGTGTCAAAACGGGTTTCCACGCCCGACCGCTATTTTTTGTAGCGGCGTCGCGATCATGCATGCCGCAAGCGACACGGTCAAGGAGGTGGTCGATGGGGGCGAGCCGTGGTGGTGTCGTGAGGGGTTTCAAGCGCAAAAAGATTGGTCAGCGCGTTGCTAGACGAGCTTTTGTTGCGTGCATGCAACAGTAAGCAAACTGTCCAAAAACGAAAAACCCACCGCTTTGGGTGGGTTCGTCTGCTTACTATACGCTTACTGTGACTTTTCGCGCCGTGCTGAAGTTGCGCTAAGTCCTTGATTTTTTGGGGCGACATACCGGTTTCGAACCGGTGACCTTTGGAGCCACAATCCAATGCTCTACCAACTGAGCTAATGCCGCCACTACAGGACCCCGGCAATTGCCGAGACCCTTGTAACCTTTTTCTCTGGCCTGCCCGGCAGGGATCGAACCTGCAACCGCCGGCTTAGAAGGCCGGTGCTCTATCCAATTGAGCTACGGGCAGCTTCTGACAGGCCTACAGGGTGTGAGCTGGTCGGGGTGGAGGGATTCGAACCCCCGACATCTTGCTCCCAAAGCAAGCGCGCTACCGGACTGCGCTACACCCCGAGAGCCGCGAACTATACAGATCCGATTTTGCTTCGTCAAACAGTTTTTGCGCGTTGCGAAAAACGGCTGGAATCACGTGCTGGCGTGGCTTCCGGGACGTTGCACGGCGGTCTTTGCGGCGTCGCGGCGGGCGCGCACGACGCGCAGCAGATTGGCGAACAGCCAGCCGAATTCGACCGCCAGCACGACCCCGGCGAGCGGCGCGAGCGCTGGAACGAAGACCGCAACGCACAGGCTTGCCAGGCTGGCGGTGCGCATGTGGAGCTGGCGCCGGATCGGCGTGTCGGGCAGCAGCTTCTTCATGTTCGGTGCCTTGAGCCCGGCCTGGGTCAGGTGCAGCCAGGCGAGGAAGGGCAGGATCTTGTAGAGCATCGCGGTGATGGTGCCGCCGAAACCGCCGTGCAGGATCAGCACGCCGGCGAGGATCGGCCAGTACTCCGCATCCGACCAGAGCGATATCACCAGCACGAGCACGCCCGCGAGGGCGGCGTACATCGCCTGGCGGAAGGCAAGGAAGGGGGTGTCGGGCTTGCTGCGCCGCGAGTGCGACTGCAGGTAAAGGGTGATGGCCGCGTAGCAGCCGCCGAGCAGGCCGAGGGCGACGATCGCGGCGACGCGTGCGCCGTCGAGGGCGAGGAACTCGGCGACCGTCCACAGCACCAGCGTGGCGGTGACCGCTGGCGCCCACAGCGCGGTGACGCGCGCTGGATAGGCCGCAGTGATCTGGAACATCGGCACCACGACCCAGCTCGTCGCGGCGAGCAGGACCGCAGCCCAGCCCATCCAGCCCCAGCCGGCATGAAGGTTGACCAGGGTGGGCAGCGCCACGGGCAGCGCGAGGCCGCGGCCGAGCACCAGGGCGAGTGCCAGCCCGAAGCCGGCGGTGACAGCGAGGCCGACGAAGGCCATTCGCAGGTCGCGCGGCGTGCGGGTGTTGGAGCCGGTCGTGGAGCCGCGCTTGAGCCCGAGCACCGCGGCGGACAGGAAGAGGGTGAGGCCGCCGACGAGCAACACCGCCCCGCCGAGCAACACATCGGGGGTGCCGGTCGCGAGCCCGAAGGCGAGCCCGGCCGTGCCGAGCGTCATTGCGACGTGGGTGATGCCGGCGATGAGCAGGGGCGCCGGCATGGTCGCGCCGGCGACCACCGGCATGACCTGCAGCAGTGCGCCGAGCATCACCTGCAGCATGAAGCCGGCGGCGAAAAGGTGGGCGATGGCGAGTGCGCCGGGCGTCCATCGCGAAACCAGGATCTCGCCGCCGAAGACCAGGGTCAGGCCGGCGGCGATCCCGAACAGGGGGGCGGTCAGGAAGAAGCGGACCGGAGCGGAAAACGGCGGGGTGTCCTCGTAGGAGAGACCCGGCCCCATCATGAGTGGCTGATCCTGATTTCGACTGCGCCGTCGTTGCGATAGGCCTCGGAATGCCGGTAGCCATCGCGGTCGAGGATGCGCAGCAGCGGGTGCGGCATGCGGTCCAGGATGAGCAGCATCTCCTCACCCTTGACCATGCTCATCAAGCCTTCCATGGCACGCTCGAAAGGTTCGGGCGGCTCGAGGCCGCGTGCATCGACGACGCGTCCGCTCATGCTGCGCGCACCTCGGCAAGATGCTTGCCGACGGAGTCGGAGAGACGCTGCTGCTCCTCGCCGGGCAGGCGGGTGTCGAGCATCGGGTAGATGACGCTCTCTTCCTTCATGTTGTGCTGCTGCATCATGATCAGGAGCGTCTCGGCCTCGCCTGCGAAGTCATCGGCATCCTGCTTGTCGAGCGCGTACTGCAGCGCGGCGAGTGTGTCACGCATGTTGCGGTGTTCGCCGCGCATCACCGCGGTTGGGCCCTGGGTCATGCCGGTGGCCTGCTCAAAGGCGGGAAAGAGGGTGCTCTCCTCGGCGTCGAAGTGGGCGTTGAGGGCGTCGGCGAACTTCTTCAGCACGTCGGCCGCTTCGGCCCAGTCGCCGTCGGAGGCGAGTTCTTCTGCGCGCACGAAGATGCCGTCACAGTCGCGGTGGTCGTGGGTCATGAGTTCGGAAATGGTGTTCATTGGTGTCTCCTCTCTGGCGGGTGGGGTGAATTCTCCTCAGGAGGCGACAAACGGCATTGATACAAGTCAAGAGCATTGGTGGGGGTGCAACAGTTTGCCCTGCATCAACGGCTTGCCCGCGCGCGCAGGCAGCTTGGGTCGCGGGCTGCTTGCAGGCACAATGCCCGCTTTTTGCGCGGAGTGCGGGTGACGCGATCGAATCGAACGCAGGCGCGCGAGCACGGTTGGGTGCGGATCTTCCTGCCCTTCGCACTCGGCTATTACCTGTCCTATCTGCTGCGTACGGTCAACGCGGTGATCTCGCCCCTGATGACCGCCGAGCTTGGCCTGTCGGCGGCCAGCCTGGGGCTGCTGACCAGCGCGTACTTCCTCGCTTTCGGGGCGGCGCAGATTCCGGTCGGGATCGCGCTCGACCGCTTTGGCCCGCGGCGGGTCGAGGCCGCCTTGCTGCTGCTTGCAGCGCTCGGCAGCGCGCTGTTCGCGTATGGCGATTCGCTCGGCGAGCTTGCGGGCGCGCGCGCGCTCGTGGGGGTTGGCGTTTCAGCCTGCCTGATGGCGGCGCTCAAGGGCTTCGCGATGTGGTATCCGCCCGAGCGGCAGAGTTCGATGATCGGCTTCATCATGGCCTCGGGCGCGCTCGGTGCGCTCACCGCCAGCGTACCGCTCGAAGTGGTGTTGCCGGCACTCGGCTGGCGCGGCGCGTTCTGGATCATTGCCGCGGTGGCGCTGCTGGCCGCGGTACTGGTGCTGCGTTCGTTGCCCGATTCGCCGCAGGCATCCGGGGAGCGCTCGCTCGGGCAGGCGCTGCGCGTGGTGGCCGGGATCTATGCGGCGCCGGCGTTTCTGCGCTATGCGCCGGCGTCGGTGTTCTTCGTCGGTGGCTTCATGGCCCTGCAGAGCCTGTGGGTCGTGCCCTGGGTGATGAACGTCAACGGGCTCGACCTGAGCGGGGCTGCCACGGTGCTGGTCGCCCTCAACCTTGGCAATCTGGCTGGCCAGCTCTCGATCGGGCTGCTCGGCGTACGCCTCGCGCGCGCGCGGGTGGAGCCGGTCACGCTGCTGCGCGCGGGCTACGGCGGCATGCTCGTGGTGCAGGCGCTGATCCTGTGGTCGGCGCTGCCGCCGCTGCTGTTGTGGTCGGTGTTCGGCGTGCTGACGGCGGTGAACTCGCAGACCTATCTCGCCGCCGCGCGGGCCTTTCCCGTGGCGCTGTTCGGCCGCGTCAGCACCGCGCTCAACCTGATGGCGTTCGCCGGCGCCTTCGGCGTGCAGTGGGGCATCGGCATCGGCCTCGACCTGATGCAGGCGGGCGGCGCGGACCTGCGCAGCGCGCTCGCTTATGGCTTCGCCGCGCTGCTCGTGCTGCAGGCGTTCGCGTTCACGCCATTGCTCGGCCGGGCTGCGGCGCCACCGGCACATGGCGCGTCGTGAGGGGAGGAGGGCAATGCGGCATGCTGCGTGTGCACACCTTCCTTACCTGCGCGTTACAAAGCGGCGCAAAATACCGCTTTGACGGTTTTTCATGCATGCCGACCGGGCGCGGGCGGCATGACGCCCGCGCAAACGCGGCGACAAATATTTTCGATGGAGCTTCATATGTCTGATACCGCGACCGACTTGACCACCCTGCCGCCCAGGCGCAGGGGCGTTCGTCGGACGTTGTGGACGGTTGCGATCCTGCTGGCGCTGTCGGCGGCGGCCTACCTCGTGGTGCCGCCGGTGGCGCGACACTACGCGCAAAAACTGCTCGGTGAGACACTCGGGCGCGAGGTCAGCATCGAGCGGGTGCTCATCAATCCGTTCCGGCTGTCCGCGGAGGTCGGTGGGCTGCGCATCATGGAAGCCGATGGTGTGGGCGAGGCGCTGAGTTTCGAGTCGCTGCGCACCAACCTCGAGATCGAGTCGGTGGTGCGCAAGGGGATCGTGCTGCACGAACTGGCGCTCGTCAGTCCGCGGGTCAACGTCGTGCTCGAAGGCGAGGGCCGGCACAACTGGTCGGACGTGCTCGAGCGCATCGCCGCACTGGGTGGCGACGCCCCGGCCGACGATGCGGCGCCCACGCTGTTTTCGATCGGCAACATCCGGGTGAGCGACGGCCTGGTCAAGGTCGAGGACAAGCCGCGCGGGCTCAGCCACGAACTCGGCGAGATCGGCATCGGGGTACCCTTCGTCTCCAACCTGCCGGTGCGGGTCGACGTGTTCGTCCAGCCCTCGCTGTCGGCCACGCTCAACGGCGATCCGCTGCTGCTCAACGCGCGCACCAAGCCGTTCGCACAGACGCAAGAGACCATCCTCGACATCGCGCTCAAGGAGTTCGACCTCACCCCCTGGGTTGCCTACCTGCCGGTCGAGCCGCGCTTCAAGCTGCCTTCGGCGCTGCTGTCGACCAATCTCGAGCTCTCCTTCAGCCAGCCGGCCGGGGGCGCGCCGGTGCTCGCGTTGCGCGGTCCGGTGCAGGTGGACAAGCTCGTGCTGCAGGATCGCGATGGGGCGCCGGTCGCCACGGTGGCCGAGGCGGAGCTTGAGTTCGCCGACGTGCAGCCGCTGATCGGGCGCTGGCATTTCACCCGGTTGCGCCTGACGCAGCCCGAGATCGACCTGGTGCGGCTCAAGGAGGGCGGCCTCAACGTGCTCGGCCTGTTGCCGCCACCGGCGCCTGCCGCCAAGGGCAAGGCCACCACGGCGAAGAGGTCGCCGCCCGTCGCTGCGGCGCGGTCGGCGACGGACGCCACCACCACCGGTGCCGCCACGGGCGACGCCGTGAAGGCGCCGGCTGCGGCGCCTCCCGCGCGGCCCGATGTCCTGCTCGCGCTCGCGCGCATCCGCGACGGCGTGCTGCGCTTCGAGGATCGCAGCCTGCCCGAACCCTTCCGCACCCGCATCGAGGCGATCAACCTCGACATGCGCGACCTCGCGACCGAGGGCACCCTGCCGGCGGAAATCCGCCTCGACTACGTCAGCGACGCCGGCGAGAAATTTACCCACGAGGACGTGCTGCGCCTGGCGCCGCTCGAGTTCTCGGGCAACCTGCAGTTCGAATCGATCCGCCTTCCGCGCTATGCGCCCTACCTCGCGGCGGCGATGCCGGGCGGCACGATCAGCGAGGGCAGCCTGAGCGGCGGCGCCCAGTACCGCATGACCCTGGGCAAGGACGGCGAGCCGCTGGTCGAGGTCAGCTCCGAGGCGTTGGCGCTGCGCGACTTCGCGCTCGTGCTCAAGGGCGCCAAGGCCCCCGCGCTGACGCTGCCAGCGCTCGACGTGCGCGGTGCCACGCTCGATCTCGGCGGACGCAGCGTGCGCGTCGCCGGGGTGGATCTAAAGGGCGTGACGCTGTCCGCGGTGCGCGAGAAGGACGGCGAATTCGACCTGGTGAAGGCGCTCGTGCCTGCGGCCGCCAAATCTCCCGCCAAGCCGTCGGTGGCCACGGCGAAGGACGGCGACTGGGTGGTGGCGGTGGACAAATTCGCCGTGCGTGGCGCCTCCATCCGCCTCGACGACCGCAGGGTGGCGCGCCCGGTGATCACCACACTCGAAGGCATCGACCTCGAGGTGGATGGTTTCTCGACCGAGCAGGGCGACACCTTCCAGTTCAAGCTCGATTCGCGCCTCAACAAGCAGGGCCGCGTGGCCGCATCGGGGCCGCTGACGCTGGCGCCGCTCAAGGCCGACCTGCGCCTCGACCTTGCCAGCGTCGACTTGCTGCCGCTGCAGCCCTACGTCCTCGAGCAGACCAAGATCGCCATCTCGCGTGGCAACCTCACCACCAAGGGCCAGCTCAACATCGATACCGGCCGTCGGGGGCAGTTGCTCGCGAATTTTCGGGGCGACGTGGGGGTGGCGAACTTCGCCTCGGTCGACCGTCTCAACGCAACCGACTTCCTGCGCTGGCGCACCTTGTCGATCGGTGGCATCGACGCCCGCCTCGAGCCGTTCTCGCTCGGGGTCAAGCGCATCGCGCTCGACGACTTCTACACGCGCCTGATCCTCGACGATCAGGGGCGGCTCAACCTGCGCGAGATCGGTGGGGTGAAGGGCGAGCCGGAACCGGCGACCGCGCCCAGGGCGGTCGCCGTTGAAGGCGACGGGGCGGTGCCCGCCGCGGCAGCTCAAGGGCAGCGCAGCGTCGAGATTCAGAAGCCGGGCACGCCACCGCCGCCGGTGCGCATCGACCGCATCGAGCTCAAGCGTGGCAACGTCGCCTTCAGCGACCGCTTCATCCGTCCGAACTACGATGCCAACCTGACCAGCCTGGGCGGCACCATCACTGGCTTCTCCACGGCGTCCGACTCGCTCACAAAGGTCGATCTGAACGGCAAGGTGGACAAGACCGCTCCGCTCACGATCACCGGCGAACTCAACCCCTTTCGCGACGATGCGCACCTCGACATTCTCGCCACCGTGAAGGACTTCGAGCTCACCGGACTGTCGAGCTATTCCGGCAAATATGTGGGCTACGGCATCGCCAAGGGCAAGCTGTCGGCTGAACTCAACTACAAGATCGTCGACCGTCAGCTCACCGCGACCAACAGGATCTTCCTCGATCAGCTCACTTTCGGCGACAAGGTCGACAGTCCCGACGCGGTCAACCTGCCGGTGCAGCTCGCGGTCTCGCTGCTCAAGAACAGCCGCGGCGAGATCGACCTGCGCCTGCCGGTCAGCGGCACGCTCGACGATCCCCAGTTCAGCGTGTTCGGCCTGGTCATGAAGATGCTTTTCAACCTGATCGGCAAGGCCATCACCTCGCCCTTTGCGCTGCTCGGCTCGGCGCTCGGTGGCGGTGAAGAACTGTCGCAGCTCGACTTCGGCGGCGGCAGTGCCAGGCTCGGCGAGCCGCAGCAGGCCAAGCTCAAGTCCCTCGCGCAGGCGCTGGTCGACCGCCCCGCGCTGCGCCTGGACATCGTCGGCCGCGCCGACCCGCAGGCCGACCTCGACGGCCTGCGCCAGGTCGCGCTCGACAATGCAGTGCGCGTGCAGAAGCTCAAGGCAATGATCGGCAAGGGCGAGGCGGCCCCCTCGCTCGAGGAGGTCGAGGTCGGCGAGTCCGAGTATGCCGAGTTGCTCAAGAAGGCCTACCGCGCGACCGACTTCAAGAAGCCGCGCAACGTGATCGGCATGGTCAAGGACATCCCCGTGCCCGAGATGGAAGCGCTCATGCGCGCCAACGTGAAGGTCGGCGACGACGATCTGCTCGGGCTTGCCCGCGCCCGTGCGCAGGCGGTGCGGGAGTGGCTGGCGGGCGAGGGCGCGGTGCCGGGCGAACGCATCTTCGTGCTCGAACCCAAGGTGGAGGCGTTCGGCGAAGGCGGTGCGGTGCAGTTCTCGCTGCGCTGAGCGCTGGCAAGCGCTCGCGGCTTCCGCCGCTCCTACAGGCGGGCCTCATGCGCCGCGGGTTGTTGCAGGCGCGGCGGACGCCGCGATCCCCGCTCCGTGGCTTGCTGTAGGAGCGGCGGAAGCCGCGATCACGGCGCCGGAAATTCATGGCGCGGTCGATCGGCGCGCGACCTGGTGGCCGGCGCCGCTCAGAACAGTCCCATCTCCAGCCGTGCCGCCTCGCTCATCATCTCGCGGCTCCACGGCGGATCCCACACCAGCTTGACCTCCGCCTCGGCCACGCCGGGGATGGTCAGCAATTTGTCGCGCGCCTCGTCGGCGATCAGCGTGCCCATGCCGCAGCCGGCGGCGGTGAGCGTCATGCTTACCGCGAGCCGGAAGCTGCCTTCGGGCAGCGGCTCGGCGGTGCATGCGTAGATCAGGCCCAGATTGACGATGTCGATGGGGATCTCGGGGTCGAAGCAGGTGGCGAGCTGCGCCCAGGCCGCGCGTTCGATGCTCTCGGCGGTTTGCTCGCCTTCGGCTGGCGCCGGCGGTGCGGCGGCGAGCTGCGGCTCGAGCCCGAGTGCGTCGGCGTTGCGCTCGTCGATGCGGTAGAGGTTGCCGCCGCTCATCACCGTGATCGAGCCGCCGAGGCGCTGGGTGATGAGCGCATAGCTGCCTTCTTCCAGCGTTTCCGGCTTGCCCCAGGGCACGCTCACCGCCGCGCATTCGCGCTGCAGCACGCGGGAGTCGGTTTCGCCGTAGTGGTCGCCCATGGTGATCTCCTGATGGTTGGGTCAGCGCAATCGACCGCGGGCCCCGTGCGTGCCGGGGATCCGGGCACCAGACGGAGCAGTCGGGTCGATCGCTCAAGGTCTATTCGGTGTGTGCCGTGTCCGGCGCGCCGGTGAGCGCGTTGTGCAGCGTGTGCCAGGCGAGCGTGGCGCACTTCACCCGCGCCGGAAAATCCTTCACCCCGGCGAGCACCTGCAGCTTGCCGAAGTCGCGCGCGGGCGCGTCGGTGGCCTGGGTGCCGGTGAGCAGCGCATGCACATCGCGAAACAGCGTCTCGACGTCCTCGATCGGCTTGCCCTTGACCGCCTCGGTCATCAGCGAGGCCGACGCGGTGGAGATCGCGCAGCCGTGGCCGACGAAGCTCGCCTCGCGCACGATGCCGTCCTCGACCTGCACATATACGGTGAGCTGGTCGCCGCACAGCGGGTTGTGGCCGTCGGCGTGGTGGCTGGCGGCGGGCAGCGGACGGTAGTTACGCGGGTTGCGGTTGTGGTCGAAGATCACTTCCTGGTACAGCTCGCGCAGCGAATCCTGCATGTCGGTCATGGCGCTCTCCTGGTGCCGAACAGGTCCTGCGCCTTGTGGATGGCGAGCACCAGCGCGTCGAGGTCGGCGCGCTCGTTGTACAGCCCGAGCGAGGCGCGCGCCGTGCCGGGAATGCCGAAGCGCGTCATCAGCGGCATCGCGCAGTGGTGGCCGGCGCGGATCGCCACCCCCTCGGCGTCGAGGATGGTGCCGAGGTCGTGCGGGTGGATGCCGTCGACCAGGAAGGACAGAATGCCGGCCTTGTCGCGCGCGGTGCCGACCAGGCGCACGCCGGGGATTTCCTGCAGCGCGCGCGTGCCGTACTCCAGCAGCGCCTGCTCGTGGGCGTGGATGCGGCCCAGGCCCACGCCCTGCACGTAGTCGATCGCCGCAGCGAGCGCGATCGCGCCGGCGATGTTGGGCGTGCCGGCCTCGAAGCGCTGCGGCGGCGGCGCGAAGGTGGTGTTCTCGAAGGCGACAGTGCGGATCATGTCGCCGCCACCCTGCCACGGCGGCATGTGGCGCAGCAGCTCGGCGCGGCCGTAGAGCGCGCCGATGCCGGTAGGGGCATACAGCTTGTGCCCGGAAAACGCGTAGAAGTCGCAGCCGATCGCCTGCACGTCCACCGCCTGGTGGGCCACCGCCTGCGCGCCGTCCACCAGCACCACCGCGCCCATTTCGTGCGCGCGCCGCGTCATTTCGGCCACCGGGTTCACCGTGCCGAGCGCGTTGGAGACATGGGTGATGGCCAGCAGCCGGGTGCGCTCGCCGAGCAGGCCCTCGAAGGCCGCCATGTCGAGCTCGCCGTTGTCCTGCACCGGGATGACCTTGAGCACCGCGCCGGTCTGCTCGCACACCAGCTGCCAGGGCACGATGTTGGAGTGGTGCTCCATGGTGCTGAGCAGGATCTCGTCGCCCGCGGTGAGCCGTGGCCGGCCCCAGCTCTGCGCCACGAGGTTGATCGCCTCGGTGGTGCCGCGGGTGAACACGATCTCGTCCGCGCTGGCAGCGTTCAGGAAGCGCTGCACGGTGGCGCGCGCGCCGTCGTAGAGCTCGGTGGCGTGCTGTGACAGCCAATGCACGCCGCGGTGGATGTTGGCGTTGGACTCGCGGTAGAAGCGCGCCTCGGCCTCGATCACCGCCGCAGGCTTCTGCGTGGTGGCGCCGTTGTCGAGGTAGGCGAGCCGACGGCCATGCACCGGCCGCGCCAGGATGGGGAAGTCGGCGGCAAGGTCGAGGATGGCGGCGCTCATGACGTTTTCGCGCGGGGCATTCACGACAGTTCCTCCAGTCTGGCTTCGGCCGGCAGGCGTTCGAGCAGCGCTGCGCGTCCGAGCGCGCGCAGCGGCGCGTGGGCGATGCGATCGAGCACCTCGGCGGCGAAGGCGTAGGTCAGCACCTGGCGCGCGTGCGTGGCGTCGAGGCCGCGGCTGCGCAGGTAGAAGAGGGCGTCGTCGTCGATCTGGCCGACAGTGGCGCCGTGCGCGCATTTGACGTCGTCGGCGTAGATCTCGAGCTCGGGGCGGGCGTCGGCCTCGGCCAGCCGGGAGAGCAGCAGGTTGTCGCAGCGCTGCATGGCGTCGGTGCGCTGGGCGTCCTGCGCGACCAGGATGCGGCCGGTGAACACGCCGCGCGCGCTGCCGTCGAGCAGGCCGCGGTAGAACTCGCGGCTGGTGCCTTGCGGGGCGGCATGGTCGATGCGGGTGTGGTGGTCGACATGGCGACGGCCGTCGGCGTGGTAGAGGCCGTTCAACAGCGCCTCCGCGCCTTCGCCATCGAGGCGGGTGCGGATGTCGTTGCGCGCCAGGCGCGCGCCGAAGGACAGCGAGTGCGAGGCGAACACCGCGCCGCGTGCCTGCACGGCGTCGATGGTCGCCAGGTGGATCGCTTCGGGCGCCTCTTCCTGCAGCTTCAGGTGCACGATGTGGCTGTCCTGCGCGGCGAGGATGCGGGTTGCCGCGGTGGTCAACGTGGTGCCCGCGGCGCTCGCCGGGTAGTGCTCGACGATGGTCGCCTGGGCGCCAGCCTCGGCGACGATGAGGTTGCGCAGGTGGCGGTCGGTGGCGGCTGCGCCGACGAAGACGAGGTGGATCGGCTGCTCGACGGCGACGCCGCGGCTGAGGCGGATCCAGGCGCCGTCGGTGGCGAAGGCGGCGTTGAGGGCCTCGGGGGGCTCGCCGTCGTTGGCGTCACCGAAGGCCGCTTCGACCGCTTCGGGGGTCTGCTTCAGCGCGTCGGCAAGGCTGCCGATCTGTGCGCCGCCGGGTAGTCCGCCGATCGCGGATAGCGCCGGGGCAAAATGACCGTCGACGAAGACGAGCCAGTGCCCGGCGGAGGCCGTCTGCTGCGTCGCGGGCCGGGGGCTTGCGGGGGCGTCGGTGAGGAGGGAGGGCTGCGGTTCGCGGCTGCCGCCGCTCCTACGGGACTCCGTGCCAGTTTCGGTGGGTTCGCGGCTGCCGCCGCTCGTGGCGGATGCGAGGTGCGCGCTCGTTTGCGTTGCGGCGTCGAAGCGGGCGCGCAACGCGGCGAGGATGCGCTCGGGTTGAACGGTCTCGCGCACCGACAGCGCCTGCTGTTCCATGAAGGCAAGCGAGGTGTGACGCCAGTTTTCGCGCCGCGTGGTGGGCCAGCCCTCGTCGGCGAAGCGGCCGATTGCCTCGTCGCGCACGCGGGCGAGCCAGGGCAGCTTCGCGCCCGCAAGGCCGGCGGCGATCTCGCGATGGCGTCCGAGCCAGAAATCGACGGCGCTCATGGCCGTGCTCCCGGGGCGCCGCTGGCACGCTCGCCGCCCTTCGCCGTGTCGATCCAGCCGTAGCCGTGTTCTTCCAGTTCCAGCGCAAGCTCGCGCCCGCCCGAGCGCACGATGCGGCCCTGCGACAGCACGTGCACCTGGTCGGGGACGATGTAGTCGAGCAGGCGCTGGTAGTGGGTGATGACGATCATCGAGCGCTCGGGCGAGCGCAGGCGATTTACGCCGTCGGCGACGATCTTCAGCGCGTCGATGTCCAGGCCCGAGTCGGTTTCGTCGAGCACGGCGAGCTTCGGCTCGAGGAGCGCCATCTGCAGGATCTCGTTGCGCTTCTTCTCGCCGCCGGAGAAGCCCTCGTTCACCGAGCGGTAGAGGAACTCCTCCTTCATGCCGACCGCCTTCATCTCGGCCTTCACCCTGGCGAGGAAGTCCATGGCGTCGAACTCGGGCAGGCCGCGGTGGCGGCGGATGGCGTTGACCGCGGCCTTCAGGAAGTAGGCGTTCGACACCCCGGGAATCTCGACCGGGTACTGGAAGGCGAGGAAGAGTCCGGCGCGCGCGCGCTCTTCGGCGGGCAGGGCGAGCAGGTCGGTGCCGTCCCAGTCCACGTTGCCGTCGGTGACGGTGAAGCTGTCGCGCCCGGCCAGCACCTGGGCGAGCGTGCTCTTGCCCGAGCCGTTGGGGCCCATGATCGCGTGCACCTCGCCGTCGCCGACCTCGAGGTCCAGGCCCTTGAGGATCGCCTTGCCGTCGACCGAGGCGTGCAGGTTGTTGATTTTCAGCATGGTGTTCTTCCCTTTCCTTATTACCTGGTGGTGACGTGCGGCGGCCACTGCGCACCGCTGCGCGACCACCCTGTACGAGCGGCGGAGGCCGCGAATTCTTCAATGATCGGAGCCAGCGTGGTCATTCCAGCAGGGATCGCGGCTGCCGCCGCTCCTGCAGGTGGACGGTGGCGGGTACCGATGGCTGCGAGCGCTGTGCTCATCCCACGCTGCCTTCCAGGCTCACGCCCAGCAGTTTCTGTGCTTCCACCGCGAACTCCATCGGCAGTTCCTTGAACACCTCGCGGCAGAAGCCATTGACGATCATCGACACCGCGTCTTCGGCGCTGATGCCGCGCTGCATCGCGTAGAAGAGCTGGTCTTCGCCGATGCGCGAGGTTGTGGCTTCGTGCTCGACGTGCGCGGTGGGGTGGCGGACCTCGATGGTGGGGAAGGTGTGCGCGGCGCAGCGGTCGCCGATCAGGAGCGAATCGCACTGCGTGTAGTTGCGTGCGCCCTCGGCCTTGGGCGTGATCTTGACCAGGCCGCGGAAGGTGTTGCTGCCGCGCCCGGCCGAGATGCCCTTGCTGAGGATGGTGCTGCGGGTGTTGCGCCCCATGTGGATCATCTTGGTGCCGGTGTCGGCCTGCTGCAGGTTGTTGGTCAGCGCCACCGAGTGGAAATCGCCCACCGAATCGTCGCCGCGCAGGATCACGCTCGGGTACTTCCACGTGATCGCCGAGCCGGTCTCGACCTGGGTCCAGGAGATGTGCGAGCGCGCGCCGCGGCAGTCGCCGCGCTTGGTGACGAAGTTGTAGATGCCGCCCTTGCCGTCCTTGTCACCCGGGTACCAGTTCTGCACGGTGGAATACTTGATCTTGGCGTCGTCGAGCGCGATCAGCTCGACCACCGCGGCGTGGAGCTGGTTCTCGTCACGCATCGGCGCGGTGCAGCCTTCGAGGTAACTGACGGACGCGCCTTCCTCGGCGATGATCAGCGTGCGCTCGAACTGGCCGGTGTCGCGGGCGTTGATGCGGAAGTAGGTGGACAGCTCCATCGGACACCTCACGCCCTTGGGGATGAAGACGAAGGAGCCGTCGGAGAACACCGCGGAGTTGAGCGCGGCGTAGAAATTGTCGCCCGGCGGCACCACGGTGCCGAGGTACTTGCGCACCAGCTCGGGGTGTTCCTTCACCGCCTCGGAGAAGGAACAGAAGATCACGCCGTGGGCGCCCAGCTCCTTCTTGAACGTGGTCGCCACGCTCACCGAGTCGAACACTGCATCCACCGCCACGCCGGCCAGGCGCGCGCGTTCGTGCAGCGGCACGCCGAGCTTCTCGAAGGTGCGCAGCAGCTCCGGATCGACCTCGTCCAGGCTCATGGGACCGTCCTTCTTCGACTTCGGCGCCGAGTAGTACACGATGTCCTGGAAGTCCACCGGCGGGAACTGCACCGCAGCCCAGGTCGGCGGGCTCATCGTCAGCCAGTGACGGTAGGCCTCGAGGCGCCAGTCGAGCAGCCATTCGGGTTCGCCCTTGCGTGCCGAGATAATCCGGATGATGTCTTCCGACAGACCCTTGGGCACGGTGTCGGTGTCGAGCGTGGTCTCGAAGCCGGCGGCGTAGTCCTGCTCGAGGAAGGCACCGATCGCATCGCCGCGGCGGGCAGGGGAGGCGATGGAGGCCGAGGAAGGGGTCGAAGTGGGGGCAGAGGTGGGGGCGTTCATCATCAGATCTCCTGTTCGTCTGCGCGCGCTGCGGGGAGGCAGGCCGCGGCGCTGCGCGCGGGGCCATGCATGCGGTGTTCGGTGGTGTGCGGGGCGGGGAAGGCGGCGCCGTGGACGGGGTGGACCATGTCGGCAATATTCACCGCCTGCAGCGCCTGGCGCACCACGGTGTTGATCCGCATCCAGTTCTCGCGGATACGGCAGTCGGACTCGATCGCGCACACGCCGCTGCTCGAGCTGCACTCGGTGAGCCCGAAGGCCTGCTCCTCGAGCGCGTCGATCACGTCGGCCACGGTGATTCGGTCGGGCGGACGGGCGAGCGCGTAACCGCCATGCGCGCCGCGCTGGCTGCTCACCAGCTCGTGGCGGCCGAGCGTCTTGAGCACCTTGCTGACCGTGGGCAGACCGAGGCCGAGCGCTTCGGCGAGGCCGGCGGCGCTGTGCAGTCGATCCGGATGCCCGGCCATGTGGGTCAGGATCAGGGTGCCGTAATCGGTGAGTTTGCTGATGCGCAGCATGTCGATGTGCTCGCGTGGGTGGTGTCGGAATTAAAAGTACCAAAACGGTACTGTATAGTCAAGCCGTGGCATCTCGACTGCGGGGACCACGACTTGCGTCGCCCAGGCGTCCCGCGCCCTGCCTGCCGTAGGAGCGACGCAAGTCGCGATTGCAGCGCACCGGGTCTGCGCCAGCGCCGCGGGGCCACCCGATCGCGACTTGCGTCGCTCCTACCGGACGCCCCGGGGCGCGCCGGGGGCTGGAGGTGCGACGGCTTTCGTGGGAGCGACGCAAGTCGCGATCGGGCGGCGCAGTCATGCCCTTGCGCTCGCTCCGCCGCTGCAAGCGCGACTTGCGTCGCTCCTGCCGGACGCCCCGGGGCGCGCCGGGGGCTGGAGGCGCGACGGTTTTCGTGGGAGCGACGCAAGTCGCGATCTGCGCTGCAATCCCCCGCGCAGTGGTTCAGGGGTGCGTCGCGCTGGCGTGGTGGTGCAGCGCGGCTATCATTCCATCAGGGCGCGCGCTTGCGCCGGCATGACGATTGCGAGGACTTCGACACCATGGAACCCGTCGGCGGCTGCAGCTATGTCATCCGCCTGTGCAGCGGCGAACTGCGCCGGTGGCGCTTTGAAGGCGTGGATCAACGCGGATTCGGCTGGTGGCTGGACGAGGAGACCGGACTCGGCTTTTCGGACGCGAGCCTGATGTACGCCTGGGAAATCCTGGAGCGCGCCGACGATGGCTGAACCCTGGACCTTGCGCCTGGCGCTCGCCTATCCGGCCTCGTTGGTGGTGCCGTGCGCCGGTCTGGTCGTGCTGGCGATGAGTTCGCAGCCGACCGCCGCTGCGGGCCCGGGCCTCGCCGCCGTGCTGGTGGTGGCGGGCTTGGCCGCGTGGACGCTGATCGAATACGTCCTCCACCGCTGGATGCTGCATGGGATCGAGCCCTTCCAGCGCTGGCACCTGGCCCATCACCGCCATGCCGGGGTGACGATCCGCGTACCGGTGCTGTTCAGCGTGCTGCTGGTGCTGGCAGTGGTCGGCTTGCCGGCGCTGATTTCCGGTGGCAGCGCATACGCGGCGCCCTTGTCGGCGGGCATGCTGCTCGGCAACCTGCTGCAGGAGGCGGTGCACCACCGCCTGCACGACACCCGCCCGGCGGGGCGCTGGCTGGAGGCGCGGCGGCGGCTGCACGGCTTCCACCATTTTTGCGACGAGCGCCGCGGCTACGGCACGGTGACGGATCTTTGGGACCGCGTCTTCGGCACGCTGCCGCCGCCACACCGCTGAAGAGCGGGCGCTGCAAGCCGCTGCGGCGGCTCCCAAAGTGCCCGTGTCCTTGAAAGACGCTTTCCAAGCTGCGGCCGTGTCCTCAGCGCCGCGGGCGCGCCACTCGCCAGACCAGCACCAGCCAGCCGGCGATCATCAGGCTGCCGCCGATCGGGGTGACCGCCCCCAGCCAGCGCGGCGCACCCAGCGCCATCGCGTAGAGCGTGGTGCAGAAGATCAGCGTGCCGCCGGCGAGCAGCGAAGCCGGGAGGCTGCCGCCCTGCACGCGCGCCGCGCCGATCGCGAGCAGCCCGAGCGCGTGCCACATCTGGTACTGCACCGCGGTCTGCCACCAGCCTTGGGCGGCGGCATCGAGCGCCCCGCGCAGCGCATGCGCACCGAAGGCGCCGAGCGCGACGCCGAGGGCAGCGAGCAGAGCGCCGGCGAGGAGGGGAGCGCGGGAGGCGGGATCGGTCATGGAGAGGGGTGCGAGCTAGCTGTGACGGTGGCGATCATCGAGCCGATGCGAGAGAACGATGGCGGTCCTAGCGCCTTGCGGCGCTCCTGCAGAGACATCGCGGCGTCGGCCCCTGCAGGAGCGCCGGCAGCCGCGCATTCACGATCTGCTGGCGATGCTTCGCGCCACTCAGGCCAGGCCTTCCGCCTTCAGCGCCGCCTGTACCGCCGGACGCGCCGCCACGCGGGCCTGAAAGGCGCTCAGGTTGGGCCACTTCGCCAGGTCGATGCCGACGAACTTCATCCAGCTCAGCACGGTGAACAGATAGCCGTCGGCGACGCTGAAGTCCTCGCCCAGCAGGTAGGACTTGCCATCGATCTGCTCGTTTACATAGCCGAGGCGGCGCTCGAGGTTGGCGCCGGCGATCTCCTTCCACTCCTTGCCCGAGGCCGGGTTGAAGAAGGGGCTGCAGGACTTGTGCAGCTCGGTGCCGATGAAGTTGAGCCATGACTGCAGGCGGTAGCGCTCGATCGTGCCGTTGGCCGGCGCGAGCTTCTTCTGCGGCGCCTGGTCGGCGATGTACTGCACGATCGCCGCGCCTTCGGTGAGCAGCTCGCCGCTGTCGAGCAGCAGCGCCGGGACGTAGCCCTTGGGGTTGCTTTTCCAGAAGTCGGCGCCGCTGGCGGTCACCTTGGTCTTGAGGTCGACCGACTCGGTCTCGTAGGGCAGGCCGGATTCTTCCAGCGCGATGTGGGGCGAGAGCGAGCAGGCACCGGGTTTGAAGTAGAGCTTCATGTTGTCTCCTGGTCGAGGGGTTGGGAGCCACGATTATGCCCCGACGCGCCATGAAACAGTCGCGCGCCGCCGGTGGGGCGGGGGGTAGGAGCGACGCAAGTCGCGATTGCAGCGTTCGGACTCCCGCCGGCGTCCTTCGCAGCAGCGAGGCCGATCGCGACTCGCGTCGCTCCTACGCAAAACCGCGGGGGTCGTCCGCTGCGGTCGGGGCGATGCGCAGCGGCACTGTGACCGGGCCGTCGTTGATGAGTTGCACCTTCATGTCGGCGCCGAAGCGGCCGGTCTCCACCTGCGCGTGGGCGGCGCGGGCACGGGCGACGAAATGCTCGTAGAGCGCCTGGCCGGTGTGCGGGTCTGCGGCCTTGGTGAAGCTCGGCCGGTTGCCGCCCGAGGTGTCGGCGGCGAGGGTGAACTGGCTCACCACCAGCAGCCCGCCTCCGACGTCCTGCACCGAGCGGTTCATCTTCCCGGCTTCGTCGGCGAAGATGCGCAGCTTGAGGATCCTGGCGAGCAGCTTGTCGGCCTCGGCGGGCGTGTCGCCGCGCTCGGCGCACACCAGCGCGAGGAGGCCGGGGCCGATCTCGCCGATGGTCTCGCCATCGACGATCACTCGCGCTTCGGAGACGCGCTGCAGGACTGCGAGCATCGGGGTTTCTCGTGAAAGCCGTGGTCTGTGCGGAAAGCCGCGGGAAACGGGGAAGGGAAAGGAAACGGGAGGAAACGGGGACAGACCACGATTTCGCAGGAAATGCGCGGTCTGTCCCGGACAGACGCATTAAGAACTACGTCAGACCGCCGCCAGCGCCTGCTCCAGATCGGCAACGATGTCGTCGATGTGCTCGATGCCGATCGACAGTCGCACCATGTCGGGCGACACGCCGGCCTTGGCGAGTTCGGCCGGCGAGAGCTGGCGGTGGGTGGTGGAGGCCGGGTGGCAGGCGAGCGACTTGGCGTCGCCGATGTTCACCAGGCGGGTGATGAGCTTCAGCGCATCCTGGAAGCGGCCGCCGGCTTCAAAGCCGCCCTTGACCCCGAAGGACAGGATGCCCGAGGCGCGCCCGCCCATGTACTTCTGCACCAGGGCGTGGTCGGCGTGGTCGGGCAGGCCGGCGTAGTTCACCCACTCGACCTTGGCGTGCTTCTTCAGGTACTCGGCGACCTTGATCGTGTTGGTGCAGATGCGGTCCATGCGCAGCGCCAGGGTCTCGATGCCCTGCAGGATCAGGAAGCTGTTGAAGGGCGAGATCGCCGCGCCGGTGTTGCGCAGCGGCACCACGCGCGCGCGGCCGATGAAGGCGGCTGCACCCAGAGCCTCGGTGTAGCACACGCCGTGGTAGGAGACGTCGGGCTCGTTGAGGCGCTTGAAGCGCGCCTTGTGCTCGGCCCAGGGGAACTTGCCCGAGTCGACGATCACGCCGCCGATCGAGTTGCCGTGGCCGCCGAGGTACTTGGTGAGCGCGTGCACCACGATGTCGGCGCCGTGCTCGAAGGGGCGGCACAGGTAGGGCGAGGGCACGGTGTTGTCCACGATCAGCGGCACGCCGGCCTTGTGCGCGATCTCGGCGAGACGGCCGATGTCGGTGACGTTGCCGAGCGGGTTGCCCACCGATTCGCAGTAGATCGCCTTGGTACGCGCGTCGATGAGCGCGGCGAAGCTGTCGGGGTCGCGGTAGTCGGCGAAGCGCACCTCGATGCCGAACTGAGGGAAGGTATGCGCGAACAGGTTGTAGGTGCCACCGTACAGCGTCGACGCCGAGACGATGTTGTCGCCGGCTTCGGCGATGGTCTGGATGGCGTAGGTGATCGCCGACATGCCCGAGGCCACGGCGAGCGCGCCGATGCCGCCTTCGAGCTGGGCCACGCGCTGCTCGAGCACCGCGGTGGTCGGGTTCATGATGCGGGTGTAGATGTTGCCCTGCACCTTGAGGTCGAAGAGGTCCGCGCCGTGCTGGGTGTCGTCGAAGGCGTACGAGGTGGTCTGGTAGATCGGCACCGCGACGGCCTTGGTGGTCGGATCGGGCGAGTAGCCGCCGTGCACGGCGATGGTCTCGAGCTTCATGGGTCAGGTCTCCCCTTGGGTGAAAGTGGCGGGGAGTATAGCCAGCGCGGGCGGGATGGCGGAACCGCCGCATGCGCGTGGTGCTTCGATGCCGGCGGCGCGCTGGTCTATCCCGGGGTGCGAACTGCGACGCAGACACGGTTGCGGCCGCCGCGCTTGGCACGGTAGAGCGCGGCATCGGCGTCACCGAGGACGCGGGCGGGATCCCCTCCCGACACGAGGGCAAGACCGAGGCTGATGGTGAGCGACACCGCGCCGGCCGCGGTCGCCGCGGGCGCCGCCTCCACGCTACGGCGCAGGCGTTCGGCGAGGGTGAGGGCGGTGTCGGCGTCGACGTCGTCGAGCAGCACGGCGAATTCCTCGCCGCCGAGGCGGCCCGCCCGGTCGTGCTGGCGCAGGCCGCCGCGGATCAGCCGTGCCGCGTGCTGCAATACCTCGTCGCCGACCGGGTGCCCGTGGGTGTCATTGACGTGCTTGAAGTGGTCGATGTCGATCATCAACAGTGCGCTGCCGCGCGCGGGCTCGCGCCGGGCGTCGTCGAGCGCGGCGTCCAGGCACGCCAGGAAGCTGCGCCGGTTGGGCAGCCCGGTCAGCGGGTCGGTGGCGGCGAGCTCCGCCAGCCGGCGTTCGCGCTCCTTGCGCTCGGTGACGTCGCGCAGCAGCCACACGCGGCCGAGGCGTCGCCCGTCGTGTTCGATCGGCAGCCAGTCGATCTCCAGCGTGCGCCCCTTCACGCCCTCCACTTCGACCGTGGCGCGCTTCTCCGCCGTGAGGTCGGCGTCGGGCCGATGCAGCCACCCCATGCGCTCCGTACCCAGCCGCTCGCACAGCGCCGCGTGCGTGAGGCCGATCAGTTCGTCCGGGGCGGCCGCGAGACCGAGCAGTTCGCAGAACCCCCGGTTCACCGAGCTGATCAGGCCGTCCTGGTCTTCCATCAGGACGCCGCCCGGGAAGCGCTCGAGCACCGTCTTCAGGCGCAGGCGCTCGGTGGCGAGCGCCATCCGCGTGCGGTACTTGTCGGAGATGTCGACCAGGGTCCAGACGGTGTCGCTGTCGGGGTCCTCCGGGTCCAGCATCACGCCATGTACGTCGAACCAGCGTTTCTTGCCACGATTGTCGCGCAAGGGCAGTTCGATGTTGACCTGTCCGCCGGCCCGCAGCGCCGCGTAGTGCTGCGGGATGAAGATGGCCTGGTCCTCGTGCAGGGCGAGGTCGGTGAGCTTGAGTCCGCCGATCGGGGTCGAGGGCGGCGCGAAGATCTCGTGGGCGCGGCTGTTGGCTTCGAGGATGTCGAGGTCGGCGTCGAGCATGGCGATGGCGGCCGCGCTGTGGTCGAGGAGGGCCCGACGCAACTGCGTGGCGGCGACCCGTGCGGTGATGTCGGAGAAGGTGCCCACGAGACGCCGCGGGCCACCCTGCGCGTCGGTCTCCACGACGCTGCCGCGGGCGTGGATCCAGACCCAGCGCCCGGACGCGGCGCGCAGGCGGAGGTCGCCCGCCACGGGAGCGTCGGGCGTCGCGCTCGGCACGGCGCGCAGCATCGCGTCCTGGCGCTGGCGATCGGCCGGATGGACGAGCGCGCAAAAGTCGTCGAAGCACATCTCCGAGCCCAGTTCCGGACGATCGAGCATCTCGAGGATGCGCTCGTCGAGCGCGATGCGGTCGCGGGCGAGATCCCACGACCACAGGCCGTCGCGGACGGCGTCGACCGCCTGGCGCAGGCGCGCCTCGCTTTCGCGCAACTGCTGCGCAGCCACCTGGCGCTCGGTGATGTCGTGCACATAGCCGTGCCACAGCGTGTCGCCTTCGGGCGTGCGCTCGGGGTTGGCTTCGCCGAGCAGCCAGCGCAGCCGGTCGCCCTCGCCCCGCACGCGGAATTCGCATCGTCAGGGCGCGAGGTTCGCGGCCGAGCGGAGGATGCTGTCGCGCAGACGGTCCAGATCGTCGGCGTGGACGCGCTCGAACAGGCTCATGGCCGAATCCTGCAGCCCCTCGGGCCCCACCCCGTAGAGTTCGCGCACGCCCGGGCTGCAGTAGGGCATGGAGGTGCTGCCGTCCGCACGCAGCAGGAACTGGTAGGCCATGCCCGGAAAGTGACCGACCAGCTTCTCCAGCCGCCTGCGGGCGCGGCCGAGCTCTTCGCCCTGGCGGGCGTGGCGGCGCCAGAGCAGGCTGATCAGCAAGGCCGCTGCCAAGAGCAGCAGCGAGCCCAGGCCGCTGCGGAGGCGGTTGTCGCGGATCGTGCCGCGCACCGGGGCGAGCGCGTCCGCCTTGCTCAGCCCGAGCGCGGCGACGACGGGAAAGCCCGCAACGCGGTGCCAGGCGTAATAACGCTCGACGCCGTCCAGTGGCGCGGTCGCATCGAAGTTGCCCTGCAGCGCCACGCGATCGAGCAGATAGGGGCGGTCGGACGGCACCGAGCGCCCGATGGCTCCCGCGGTCCGGTTGGAGTGGGCGAGGAAGTGACCATCGTCGAGCACGAGCGCCGCCACGTCCGAGGTCCCCGGATAGAGTTCCCTCAGTGCCCGGGTGAGATGGGCGACCGACACCGACAGGACGATCACGCCGCGCAGTCGCCCCTCCTCCACGAGCGCACGGGAAAACGGCACGATCCAGGCGCCGGTCATGCGTCCGCGGTAGGGCTGGCCGATGAAGAGGCCCTTGTCCCCTTCCAGATGGACGCGGAAATGCCCGAAGTCCGCGATGCCGTAGCGCTCGAGTTCGAGCGGCAGGCGCTCGCCGACGGTGGAGTAGAGGAGCCGCCCCTCGGCATCGGCGACGTCGATGCCGACCAGGGCGTCTTCGGGAAGCGCAAGGTGCGCACGCACGAGGGCGTCGCGCGCGCCCTGCGGACCTTCCTTCAGCCAATGCTCGCCCAGGTGCAGGGAAAGATAGTCGAGCTTGCGGAACAGCGCTCCGGTGTGCAGCGCCAATGCGTGTGCGGTCTGCAGGGCACGCAACCGGGTCAGGCTCTCGGCCTGGGAGACGAGCGCGGTGTGCGAGTGGTCGAGCTGCAACCAGTAGCCGCCGAGCAGTACCGTGAACGCCAGCCAGGCAACCACCAGCCTGCCCGCGATCCCGTCGCTGCGAACGAGGG
>Ga0209573_1002204_pt1 | contig 26012 bp, 19 predicted proteins | sample TNRBio252014_DNA_FD_185870 | JGI IMG/M metagenome (GOLD analysis project Ga0209573, IMG submission 185870) | Wastewater treatment Type I Accumulibacter community from EBPR Bioreactor in Madison, WI, USA - TNR Reactor_6/25/2014_ DNA (SPAdes)... | ecosystem: Engineered > Bioreactor > EBPR >... | reverse complement strand
GCCAGCCCGGCCGAGGTCTTGAGGATCGCGATGCCCTCCAGCAGCTCGCTGGTCAGCACCGCGCCGGGCAGATTCTTCTTCGTGATCTCGTCGACCCACGACAGGTAGCGCTCGGCGTAGCCCTCGACCGTGTACTCATAGCGGCCCAGCTCAGTGACGCTGAACTCGCCGCGCCAGCGGTCGTTGTCCCAAAAGGCCATGGGCGCAGTCTGCCACTCGCTCTCGCCCTGCCGCCGGTACTTGATGGCCGCGGCCAGCTTGTCGTGCCCTTCCTTGTAGATGTCGGCGAAGACCACGACGGTCTCGCCGACCACACGCTTGATCGGATAACGGCCGCAGTCGATCTGCGGCTCGATAGCTTCGATGATAATGCGGGGGTAGTCTTGGGGAACCATGGGATGCTCCGTGTTCTGCAAACCTAGGTGATTGGTTGATTGGTTGATTGGGTAATTGGCGCCGTGTTCAATCACCCAATCACCCAATCACCCAGTCACCCAATCAACGACTCATACAACGCCTTGGTCTGCTCGGCGATGCTGGCCCAACTGAACAGGTCGCGCGCGCGCTGCTGGCCGGCGGCAGCCATGGCGTCGCACAGCGCCGGGTCGTCCAAGACCTTGTTGATGGCGGCCGCCAGGTCGCGCGCAAACTTGTCAGGGTCCACGGGCTCGAAGGGGGCTACGTCGAGCTGCTCCACCGGCACCAGGTAGCCGGTGACGCCGTCCACCACCACCTCCTTGATGCCGCCCACCGCGCTGGCCACCACGGCCGTGCGGCAGGCCATGGCCTCCAGGTTGATGATGCCGAAGGGCTCGTAGATCGAGGGGCAGCAGAAGACGGTAGCGTGGGTGTACATCTGGATCACGTCGGGCTTGCTGAGCATCTCCTGGATCCAGATCACGTCTTGGCGGCCGGTGGCCCGCACCTTGTCCACCGCGGCCTCCATCTCGGCCGCGATTTCCACCGTGTCCGGCGCGCCGGCGCAGAGTACGATCTGCACGTCGGGGTTGATGTATTGAATCGCGTTGACCAGATGGACGATGCCCTTCTGGCGGGTGATGCGGCCCACGAAGAGCACGAACGGCCGGGTGGGATCGACGCCGTACTTCTCCAGCGCACTGGTCTCCGGCGTCGGCTTGTACTGCTCGACGTTGATGCCGTTGTAGATCACCGTGATCTTGGCGGGGTCTACGTCAAAGTGGGCCAGCACGTCCTCCTTGGTGCCCTCGGAGACGGCCACGATGGCGTCGGCCATCTCGATGGCGGTGCGCTCGATCCAGGAGGAGAGGTCGTAGCCGCGGCCGAGCTGCTCGCGCTTCCAGGGGCGCAGCGGCTCCAGCGAGTGAGTGGTCAACACCAGCGGGATGCCGTAGAGCAGCTTGGCCAGGATGCCGCCGAAGTGCGCGTACCAGGTGTGGACATGCACCACGTCCGCGTCCACCGGGTCGCCCAGCGAGGCCAGGTTGGCCTCCAGCGTGTCCAGCGCGCCGCTCAACTTCTTGTCGACCGCGGCAAAGCTGCCCACGGCGAAGGGATAGCCCTTGACGGCCAGGTGGGCGTTCAGGGCCGCGTCCTGGTCGCCGAACGCGCGCACCTGCACGTCCATCAGCCTGGATAGCTCCTCGGACAGATACTCGACATGGACGCCCGCGCCGCCATAAACATGGGGCGGGTACTCACGGGTCAGAAACAGTGCTTTCATGGGGGGGTTCCTTTGTGTGATGTGGGGGCCGGTATGATCGAGATGTGAAGTGAGCACCCCCAGGTGCGGCGCGCGTGCGCGAGACCGACACGTGGGCGTGCTCAACTCCGCGTGAGTTGCCAGGATAACGCTGACGCCGATAGTATAACTGCAAGCCGCTGTTGTGTGAAATGACGCCTTTGTGTTACAATGTCCGCCAGAGGAAGTCCGACTTTGCCAACCACCAAACGTGGCGCTCCACCCATCAACTACGATATCTCAAGCTGGCGCACGGAGGTTCGCGCGGCCCAGCGCTGGCAGCCAGGTCCCATTCCAGATCCGCCGCGGCTGCTGCGCGGCCAGTTTCTGGTCGGCGGCTTCCTGGACCTGGACAAGCAGGGCCAGGGCGGCCTGCTGCCCGACGCCGTGCCCTGGCCCGAAGCGCCTTTCGTCCCCGCCAAGCTGGTGCGCGCGCTCGGCCTGCGCTTGGGCGATTGGGTCGAAGCCATCGCCGTCGAGGATCGTTTTGGGCCGGCCGTGGAGAGCGTCTGGCGGGTCAACGGCCACGGCGTGCAGAATCTGGCCGGCCGGCCCGAATTCAAGGGCCTGGTTCCCATCCATCCGCGCGAGCAGATCATGTTGGGCTATCACCCGCGCGCGGTCACTGGCCGGCTGCTAGACCTGATCGCTCCTATCGGCCGCGGCCAGCGCGGGCTGATCGTGGCCCCGCCGCAGGCCGGCAAGACCACGGTGCTGGTGCATATCGCCGAGGGCGTCTCAGCCGACCCGGATCTGGAGTTGATCGTACTCCTGGTGGGCGAGCGGCCCGAGGAGGCCACGGAGTTGCGCCGGGTGGTCGATGGCCTGGTGCTGGTGGCCGACCTGGACGCCCCCAACCGCGAGCAGACGGCCGTGGTCACCCTCGCAATGGCCCACGCCCGCCGCTTGACCGAAGAGGGCCGCCACGTGGTAGTGCTGCTGGACAGCCTGACCCGCCTGGCGAGGGTGCAGAACCTGGCCGCGCCCGGCGGCGGCAAGACACTCTCCGGCGGCATGGACGCCTCGGCCCTGACCCCGCTGCGCCAGGTTTTCGGGGCAGCGCGCGCGATCGAGGACGGCGGCAGCCTGACCCTGATCGCAACCTGCCTGATCGATACCAACAGCCGGCTGGACCAGGTGGTCTACGAGGAGTTCAAAGGCACGGGCAACATGGAGGTTCATTTGGACCGCAAGCTGGCCCAGCTCGGCCTCTTCCCGGCTGTCAGCCTGCGCCGCTCCAGCACGCGCCAGGAAGCGCTGCTGCTGGACGACGCCACCCTGGAGGGCATGACGCGCGCCCGCCGCGCCCTGGCCCGCATGGACGACGAAGAAGCGCTGGCCATCCTGCTGGAAGCCCTGCGCTTCTTCCCTGACAACGCGCTGGCGCTGGAGCGATTGCTGGACTAACAGGTTGCAGGTGGCAGGTTGCAGGTGGCATCCTTGCCCCATTCGTTGTCACTCATTCGCGGTTACCCTCCCGTTTCCCATCCGCTGTTCTTCATTCGCTGTTATCATTCGCCATTCGCTGTGATACCCCCATGCCCCACTCCCGATCTCTCCTGGCTGTCTTCGCCCACCCTGACGACGAATCCTTCGGCCCCGGCGGCACCCTGGCCCGCTACGCGGCCGAGGGCGTCGAGGTGTGGCTGGTATGCGGCACTGACGGCGACGCCGGCACCGTGGACGCCGAGATGCTGGCCAACGTCGCCAGCACGTCGCAACTGCGCGCGGCGGAGCTCTGCTGCGCGGCCCAGACGCTGGGCTTGCGCGGCGTGGACTGGCTGGGCTACCGCGACAGCGGCATGGCCGGCAGCGCCGACAACCAGCACCCCGCATCACTGTACCAGGCCCCGCTGGACGAAGTAGTGGAAAAGATCGTTGCGTCGATGCGCAAACACCGCCCCCAGGTAGTCATCTGCGACAACCAGTTCGGCGGCTACGGTCACCCTGATCACATCAAACTGCACCAGGCCACGGTCAAGGCGTTCGAGATGGCCGGCGACGCGGCCCAGTATCCCGAGGCCGGCCCGCCCTGGCAGCCGCAGCGCCTCTATTTCACCGCCTTTGCCCCCGGCCTGCTCAAGCTGCTGGTGCGGCTGATGCCGCTGTTCAGAAAAGACCCGCGCAAGTTCGGCCGCAACCACGACATCGACCTGGTGCAGATCGTCTCCTGGGAGACGCCCATCCACGCCCGCGTCGACGTACGGCCCTACCTGGCGACCAAAGACGCCGCATCAGCCTGCCACAAGAGCCAGGGCGGCGGCCAGAACGGCTTCAAGTGGATCCCGCAGTTCATCCAGCGCCGCTATTGGGGCAGTGAGACCTTCACCCGCGGCGTGCCTGCGCCCGTACCCGGCGCGGGGGTGGAGCGCGATTTGTTCGAGGGTGTTGTCGCCAAGGACTGACAGTGCTGAGCCTACCGGTCTACCCAGTCTCGCCGCCGCATCTCGTCACGAGCTCGCCTCAGCACTGTCAGTCCTGACCACACATTACAGCTCTGCGTTCTCGAAGCGCGTCCACATGTCCCGCGCCAGCGCCCGCGCGTCGACCGCGACGCCATAGCGGGCGAAGTACTGGCCCAGGCGCTCGATGTCGCGCTGCAAGAGGCGCTGGGCGTGGGGATTCTTGAGCGCCACCACAGCCTGCGGGAAGTCGATCACGATGGCCCGGCCGTCCCAATACAGCACGTTGTAGGCTGACAGGTCGCCATGCACGCGGTTGTTACGCAGCATCAGCTCCACGTGCCACAGCAGGCGGTCGAACAGGGGCTGCGCCCGCGCCGGGTCCAGCGTCACGCTGTTGAGCGTGGGCGCGGGGTTGTTAACGGCGCCGAAGTACTCCATCAGGATGGTGTTGCCGATGTGGCCCATGGGCTTCGGCACGTCCGCGCCGGCTGCGTGCAGCGTTTGCAGCATGCCGTATTCGTGTTCGATCCAGGAGAAGGTGATGACCTCGCGGCCAAAGTCGGTCTTCTGGGCGATGGCCCGCTTGAGGCGCGCGTCGCGCAGGATGCCCTTGCCCTGGTCGTCCAGCATCAGCCGGCCTTCCTTGTAGATCGCGTCGTTGCGCATGGTGCGATGGGCCTGGGGGCGGTAGATCTTAGCCGCGATCAGGTCCAGCCCGGTGGCCGGGTGAGCCTGGCAGCAGTAGACGTTGGCCTCCTTGCCGCCCTTGACGCGCGCCAGCACGTCGCTAAGTACGTTGTCGCGGTAGAAGTCGGTCAACGCCTCTTGCAGCAGGCGTTGCTCGCTCTCGCCCACCACCAGGGTGGTTGTTAAGTCGTCGTCGCCGTCCATCTGTTCGGCGATCTCGCGCGGGGGAGCCTGTCGGGGGCGCTGCACGGCCGGCTTGCGCAGCGCCTGCTTGCTGCGATGCGTGCGCCGGTCCAGCGCAAAGTAATGGCCCAGCTCCTCGTAGTCCTCGTAGGTGTTCAGATTCATGGTTAGTGAGAAACCTCAGTGGCGGCTCGGTCGGCCCACTCCGGGGTGCTGCGCAAAGACCGGCCACAGCTATCTTATTCGCTTTTTTCGCTCGGGCCGGTCTCTGACCGAGCCCATCCGACAGACCCGTGACCGCCGCTGATCCCGCCCGCACAGTCCAAGGCCAAGTCCGCCCGTGGAGGCAGGCCCGGTCCGGCTGCGTTCTGATATTCAAGCCTGGGAATCAAAACGGCCACGGCGATGCGCGTCGTGCGCTCCGTGGCCGCCACCTAACGAGGGGTGCGAGGAACTCTAGCCCCGTGGCAAACCTGGGGCGCACACGCAGAACTGGACTTTGACGTTGACGATGTTCACTTGAGCCATATCTACACGTGCCTCCTTCAAAGGATTTGTTAGGGTAGAGGATAACACAGGTGCTGCATTGTGACAAATCGCGGATGAAGCTTGCTGCAGGTCGCATAGGGACGGGTGGTTGCGGGCTGACAACACTGTCGATGACCGGGACCTGCGCCAGGACTGACAGTCCTCGGAAGGACTGTCAGTCCTGGCGCAGGCTAAACCCGCAGGTCCACCCCCTCCCCATCGTGCAACACGTTCTCGCGACCGACGAGCTGGCCGTCGATGACGCCATCCCCTCAGACGCGCGCGGCAGGGCGCGCTCCAGCGATCATCCGCTGTCCTTCATCCGCTGTGCTATTCCGGGCCTACACCCGCTCGTGCAGCGTCATCAGCACATCGGCGCAGGGCCGCAGCGTGCCCATGAACTCCGGCTGCACCAGCAAGCCCGGCACAGCCTGCAAACGATAGCGCTGCGCCACGTCGGCCAGGATCAACACGCCCTCCAGCAGCGCAAAGTGCTGGCCCAGGCAGATGCGCGAGCCAGCGCCGAAGGGATAGTAGGCATAGCGCGGCCGCTTGCTTTCCATCTCCGGCGCAAAACGCTCCGGCATGAAGCCCTCTGGGTTGTCCCAGAACTCCGGGTGGCGGTGGGTCAGGTAGGGGGTGATGGTCACCAAGGAGCCGGCTGGCACGTGGTAGCCATCGATCACGTCATCTTCCAGTGGGTCGCGCGCCATGATGGCCACCGGCGAGTAGAGCCGCAGCACCTCGTCGACGATCATGCGGGTGTAGACCAGGCTGGGGATGTCGGCCACGGTGGGTGTGCGGCCGTTCAGCACGGCGGCCAGCTCGGCGTGCAGCTTCTCCTCCACGTGCGGGTGGCGGGACAGCAGGTACCAGGTCCACGTCAGCAGCGTCGCCGTGGTCTCATGGCCGGCAAAAAAGGTGATCAGCACCTCGTCGCGCAGGTTCTCACGCGTCATGGTCTGGCCAGTCTCTTCGTCCTTGACCGCCATCAAGATCGACAGCAGATCGTCGGCAGGCGGCTGCTTGCGGCGCGCGTCGATGATGCCGTAGAGGAAGTCGTCCAGCGTCCCCAGCGCCTGTTTGAAGCGGCGGTTGCCAGGGGTGGGCAGGAACATGGGCGGATCGATGAAAGACAAGGAGCGCGCGGCGGCGAACTCCAGAATGCCCACCAGGGCATCGCCGGCCTGTCGGAAGTCGGTGCTGATGTCGACGTTGAACATGGAGCGCGAGATAACGCTCATGGTCAGCCGCATCATCTCCTGGTTGATGGCCAGGGTTTGGCCGGTTTTGGTCGGCTCGCGCCAGCGCTGCAGCATCTCCTGGCTGGATTCAGTCATGATGTCGGCGAAGCGGATGACGCCCTTGGGCGTGTAGGTGGGCTGCATCAGGCGGCGCTGGCGCTGCCAGAAGGGGCCATCGCTGGTCAACAAGCCGTTGCCCAGTGCGATACGCAGCTTGTCATGGCTGACGCCCTTCGGATAGTTGGCAGCGTTGCTAACCATAATGTGGCGCACATGTTCCGGGCGCACAAACTGGTGAATCACCATCGGCCCGACCCGGATGCGCGCCACGTCGCCAAAGGTGCGCCACAGGTCAACGTAGGATTGGACGACGTCGGGACGATCGAGCGTAAGCATCCCGCGCATCGTTTGATTCATCCCTGGGCCGGGCGCGCGCCGTCGGGCAGGCGCCGGGGCTGAAGGCTTGGTTGCTGCTGTCATGGGGTTCTCCTGTGGGGCGCCGGCCTGCGACGCCAGTGGCTGCGTACGAATCTTGTGCAAATTATAGCACACCTGCTCTTGAAAAGCCTTAGGAGCTTGCCAATTCGGCAGCGCCCGCGCTTTTACCAACATTGTGCGCCATCTGTTTTGACAAGCCCCTTCAATCCTCATATAATTGTGCAATATGTCTCGACCTGCTTGACAACGTATGGAGAGGAAGGGTGCAGTATGTTCCGGTTGAACGACAATCCAAAAGGCAATAATGGACATTTTTCTGGATCATCGCCAGCGGCCGTGCAAGAAGATGGCTACTGGGAAGCCTTGATGCATCAAGGCGAAGTGGCGGCGTTGGACGAACCGCCGCCCTGGGCCAGCAACGGCCGCGCCCATGCGCCGTGCCACGACGACTACGAGCGCACCGACGACCAGACCGACTGGAAACGAGCCGAGTGCATGCTGGCGCAAAAGGAGTGCTGCCATTTGTTGGTCGTCGGCCATAACCGCGGCGGCCTGTTGGTGCAGTTCGGCAGCCTGACCGGCTTCGTCCCCAGCTCGCATCTGGTGGACTTTCCCAGCATTGTGGATCCGGTCGAGCGCGAGGATGCCCTCAAGCGCCGCTTGGGCGAGGAGCTCAAGCTTCAGGTGATCGAGATCGATCGGCAGCAGGCGCGGCTGATCCTGTCCGAACGCATTGCGCGCGAGGCTGAGCGGGGCGAGGGCCTCTTTGCCCGCATCAAGGCCGGCGACACCCTGACCGGCCGCGTCAGCAACCTGCGCCGCTTTGGCGCCTTCGTCGATCTGGGCGGCTACGAAGGGCTGATCCACATCTCTGAGCTTTCCTGGGGCCGCGTCAACTACCCTGGCGACGTCGTCCGTCCCGGCGACGTGGTCCAGGTGTACGTGCTGGATGTGGATCCGGAGCAGCGCAAAATCCAGCTCAGCCTGAAGCACCTGCAGTCCGATCCCTGGCGCAACGTGGCCCAACGCTTCTGCGCTGGCGAGATTGTCAGGGGCGAGGTGACCAACGTCGTCAGCTTCGGCGCGTTTGTACGCCTGGACGACGGCATCGAAGGGCTGATCCACATCTCCGAGCTGGCCGAGGGAACCTTCCTGCACCCGCGCAACGTCCTGCGCGAGGGCCAGCACGTCGATGTCAAGGTCCTCAGCGTCGAATCAGACAACCGCCGCATCGGCCTGAGCCTGCGCCAGGCGCGCAAACCCCACTATGCTGACTGGTCGGACAGCGCCCGCGTGGCAGCGCCAACGATGTAAACCCTTTGCCACCGACAGCGGCACATTCCGGCCGAGGCAGCCCTCCTCGAGGCGCAACCCTCCTCGGTACAGCGGCGCCGGCAGAGCGGGCGGTAGCCCACTCCGCTGGCGCCGCTGTTTTTATCAGGCCCTGACCATTGAGCAAGTCGCCATCGCCCCGTGCAGCAAAACCCAAAACAGCCAGGAAACGCCGTGCGGCGCCGCCAGCACAACGCCCAGCATGGCAGGGCGCCGTCGAGTCCAACGCCGAGATCATCGCGCTGACCGGGCTGATCGCGGTGGGCCTGTTGATCGCCAGCCATCTGCGCCGACAGGGCGAGACGCCGGGAATCATCAGCCAACTGTTCGGCTGGGCCGCGCTGCCGGTGCTGGTTGTGCTGCTGCTGCTGGCCCTGGCGGCGCTGGCGCGCCAGGCTGCGCAGCGCATGGGGGCGCGCGACGCGTTTCCTTGGCGGCGCGCGGGCGAGGTGATGATCGGCCTGACACTGATGGCCGCGGCGGTGCTGGGATTGAGCCACCTGTGGTCAGGCAGCGACGATCCCCTGCAATATGCGCTGGCGGGCAACGGCGGCGGGCTGGCCGGCTGGCTGATCGGATCGCTGCCGGGCCAGTTGCTGGGCGATCTGGCAGCGACGGGCCTGCTGTTGCTGCTGGCCGGGTTGGGACTATGGCTGGTGCTGCGAGCGCTGGACCTGCTGGCGCTGGACTGGGGAAGCCTACCCGCGCGGCTGCGCCAGGGCCTGGACAAACTGCTGCCCACCCCCGACAACGGGCTGGCTGAGCCGGCTGAGCCTGAGCCAGCGCGCCCGGTGCAGCGAACGGCTGCGGCGGAGGACCGTCCCTCGATTGTCAACGACGACCCGCCGCTGCCCAAGAAGCCGCGCCAACCCCCACCCAAACCGAAGGCGCGCCCCCTGGCCCCGCAGCCGCGGCCGGAGTTCCTGCCGCCCTTGACTCTGCTCGCGACGGCCACGGCCAAGCCAGGCCAGGCCGCCGATCTGGCCTACAAGAAACAGGTTATCGAGCAAACGCTGGCAAGCTTCAACGTGCCGGTGGAGATCGTGGACATCAACGTCGGGCCGACCGTGACCCAGTTTGGCGTCAAGCCCGGCACGCTGGCGCGCCGCGGGCCGGGCGGCGACACCGTACAGCGCCGCGTGCGCGTCAGCCGCATTCGCGCCCTGGCCAACGACCTGGCTCTGGCTCTGGAGGCGTCCAGCATCCGCATCGAAGCGCCCGTGCCAGGCAAAGGCTACGTGGGCATCGAGGTGCCCAACAGCCGCTCCGACCTGGTGCCACTGCGCATGGTGCTGGAGGCGCCGGAGTTTGGCCAGATCAAATCTCCCCTGGCCGTCGCCTTGGGCCGGGACGTGGCGGGCCAGCCGGTGGCGGCCGACCTGGCTGCCATGCCGCACCTGTTGATCGCCGGCGCCACCGGCTCCGGCAAGTCGGTCTGCATCCATAACCTGGTGTGCAGCCTGCTGTTCAACAACGGCCCCGACCTGCTGCGCCTGCTGCTGGTGGACCCCAAGCGGGTGGAGCTGCCGGCCTACAACGGCGTGCCGCACCTGATCGCGCCTGTAATCACCGATGTGGACCAGGTGGTGGGCGCGCTGACCTGGCTGACCCTGCAGATGGACGAGCGCTACCGCAGCTTTTCGCAGGTCGGCGCGCGCAACCTGAAGGACTACAACCGCAAGATCGACCGCAAGAACAGGCCGGCCGAGTGGCGCGACCTGGAACCCTACCCCCACATCGTCTTTATCGTCGACGAGCTGGCCGATCTGATGCTGGCTGCGCCCGACAAGGTCGAGCACTACATCTGCCGGCTGGCGCAGATGGCGCGCGCCACCGGCATTCATTTGGTGATCGCCACCCAACGGCCCAGCGTGGACGTCATCACCGGCCTGATCAAGGCCAACTTTCCCGCCCGCATCGCCTTCTCCGTCACCAGCCAGATGGACAGCCGAGTGGTGCTTGACACGCCAGGCGCAGAGAAGCTGCTGGGACGGGGCGACCTATTGTTCATGCGCCCCGACAGCGCCAAGCTGGACCGCATCCAGGGCTGCTTTGTGAGCGAGAAGGAGATCGACGGCATGGTCAGCTTTTGGAAGCAGACCATGCCTGCGCCGGAGCTGGCCCCCAACCAGCCGCGCTTCCCCTGGACCGGGCTGATGGCCGACATGGAAGATCAGGACGACCAGTACGAGCGGGCGCTGGACCTGGTGCAGGGACAGCGGCGCGTCAGCACTTCCTGGCTACAGCGACGCTTGCGGGTCAGCTACAATCGGGCGTCTGAGCTGATCGCGCGCATGGCCGACGATGGCTACGTGGGGCCGGACGAGGGCGGCGGCCGCGGCCGCGAGGTCTTGTTGTCCGGCGTATCCAACGACGAAGACGACTGGCTGAATTGACGGCGGCGATTCGTCCTTTGTTTACCGTTGCGCTATAATGCGGCGGTTCTGACTAACAACAGATTTCAAGACAAGAGGTTCGTTTGTAATGGACATCGGTCAAATCTCAAACGCTATCGGCTCGGTGCTGCAAGTGCTGGTAGCCGTGTGCGGTGCATTCGTGCTGGCTTTCTGGCTGGCGATCGTCATTTGGACCTGGCGCGACATCCGCGCCCGCTCACGCGACATGTTCGCCGCGGTGCTGGCCATCGTGTTGGTGGCCATCTTCCCGTTGGTCGGCCTGCTGCTCTACCTGCTGCTGCGGCCCAAGGAGACCCTGGCTGAAGCCTACGACCGGGCGCTGGAGGAAGAGGCGCTGCTGCGCGGCATCGAGGAGCAATTGGTTTGCCCCAACTGCAACCGGGTGGTGGAAAAGACGTGGCGGTTCTGCGCCTATTGCCACACCCAGGTCAAGAAGGACTGTCCCACCTGCGGCCAACTGCTGGAGCTGGGCTGGACGCTGTGTCCCTACTGCGGCAGCCCGGCCAACGTCCCCAAGGTACGATCGCAGCAAGAGCTGCCGCCCCCGGGCGCCATCAGCCGGCCCGTCCCCCATCAGGGCGATCTGGCCGTGACAGACCTGCCCGTGGTGGAGTGAGCAGGCAGCGGCCCACGCCGTCAGCTTGATCCCAAAACAACAAGAGAGGTAGATCGTTGATCTACCTCTCTTGTTGTTTTGCTGTCGGATGTCTGCGCCGCCCATCTTTGCGCAAAATTGGCCGGCATAACATGACCAAGATCATATCGTTGTAGCGCCACGTGGTGATACAATAAGGTTCAAGATGAACCCGATCTCGGCTTTCTTTGTGCGCAACATCATCGTTGTCTTCTTCTTCTACGGCCTGGCGTTCTTCAGCTTAGGGCTGGCGCTGGCCCTTGCCAGCCGCCGCGAGTCGGAATTTCGCTTCGTGCGGGCTATTGTGCCGCTGGCGCTGTTCGGCTTCCTGCACGGCATCCACGAATGGGTGGAGATGTACCAGAAGATCGCCGTGCTGAGCAGCGGCTACACTCCCACGACCCTGCACGAAGTTCTGCGGCTGCTGCTGCTGGTGTCCTCCTTTGCCATGCTGTTGGGCTTCGGCTTCACGCTGCTCAGCCCTGACAACACGTCCAGGCGGCGCATCTGGCTGCCGGTGCTGGGGTTAATAGGATTTTGGCTGGCGGCTGTGGTGATCATCGCTGTGGCGCTGGAGCCAGGCGACGCGCTCTTGATTGCTCAAGCGGATGCGTTGGCGCGCTATAGCCTGGGCATCCCCGCGGCGCTGCTGGGCGCGTGGGCTCTGCTGACCCAGCAGCGCACCTTTCGCGAGGCCAACCTACCCCAGTTTGGCCGCGACCTGATCTGGGCCACCACCGCGTTGTTGCTCTACGGCGTCATTGGCCAGTTGTTCGTGCGCGAGACCACGTTGGTGCCCTCCAACGTGCTCAACAGCGCCCTGTTTTTGCAGTGGTTTGGCATTCCTGTGCAACTGTTCCGTGGACTGGCGGCGGTCATGCTGCTGGTGTTTATGGTGCGCGCGCTGAAAGCCTTCGACGTGGAGAGCCGGCGGCGCCTGGACGCAGCCAACCAGGCCCGCATCAACGCGCTCAACCAGGTGGTCGACGCGCAGGAGATGGAGCGCAAACGCATCGCGCGCGAGCTGCACGACGCTACCGGGCAGTCATTGACCGCCATCGGCCTGGGGCTGCGCGGTGTGGAGATGCACATCGAGAACAGCGCTGCCCCCCAGCCTGGCCTGCTGGAAAAGGTGCGCGAGATCAAGACCTACAGCGCCAACGCCCTCGGCGAGCTGCATGGGATCATCGCCGACCTGCGGCCCCAGATTCTGGACGACATGGGGCTGGCCGCGGCGCTCAAGTGGTACGTACAGAACTATCAACAACGGCGCTCGCTGCCCAGCGAGCTGATCGTCGAGGGAACGCCCTATCGTCTGCCGGCCGAGTACGAGACAGTACTCTATCGCATCACGCAGGAGGCGTTGACCAACATCGCCAAGCATGCCCATGCCACGCGCGTGGCCGTAACGCTGAACTTTTCGCCGGCTGAAGTCAACCTGACCGTCCAGGACAACGGCCGCGGCTTCAACCCCGACCAGACCTTGCAGCGCAACGGCCGCAACGCGGGCTGGGGGCTGCTGGGCATGCGCGAGCGCGCCAGCCTGATCGGCGGCCACGCCATCATCGAGTCGTCGCCCGGACAGGGCGCCCGCATCCGGGTCACCGTGCCCACATCGAGGGAGTTGCTCCGTGTCAAAGATTCGCCTGTTACTGGTTGATGACCATGAGATCGTGCGCGCCGGGCTGCGCATGCTGTTTTCGGCCGAACCGACGGTAGAGATCATCGGCGAGGCCGCCAGCGGTGAAGCGGCCGTCGCTGCTGTGGAGGACCTTGAGCCTGATGTGGTCTTGATGGACGTGGCCATGCCCGGCATCGGCGGCGTCGAGGCCACGCGACGTATCAAAGCCAGCCATCCCCAGGTGGCCGTGCTCGCTCTGACTATGCACGAGGACGAGGAGTACTTCTTCGAGATGCTGGCAGCCGGCGCGTCAGGCTACGTGCCCAAGCGCGCGGCCCCCGATGATCTGATGTCGGCTATCAACATCGTGCGCCAGGGCGACGTTTACATCTACCCGTCGCTGGCCCGCCTGCTGGTCAAGGACTTTCTCCATCGCTCGGAAGCCAGCGCGCCCGAGACCCGCGAGGAGTTGACGCCACGCGAGCAAGAGGTGTTAACCTTCATTGCCGAGGGCTACTCCAACCGCGAGATCGCCGATGTGCTGGTGATCAGCGTCAAGACCGTGGACCGCCATCGCGAGAACATCATGCGCAAGCTGCAACTCCATAACCGCGTCGAGCTGGTCAAGTACGCCATCGAGAAGGGTTTGATCACCGTGGGTGGGTCATAATCACCCATAAGGTATGCACTTGATCTAGGGAAGTCACCCAAGTCCAAAGATGGGGAAATCGCCCGATTGATTCCTCGACCGTAACATGGTACTCTTAGCATAGAAGCTGAGAGACAGCCGACGCCCAACTGGCAAGGTCAAGGATAGCACGGTCGATTTCCGGCCAAAAGGAAGAAGGTGACACCATGGAAAGCATGCCGAATGTTCTACTGCTGGTTCTGATGTTTGTTCTGAGGCTGGGCGTGCCGTTGCTGATCACCGTAGCTATTGCCTACGGGCTGAAGCGACTGGACGCCAAGTGGCAAGCCGAGGCCGAGCAGGATACCCAGGCCGAGACGACGGTCGAAGCGCCTGGTCTGCCCAGCGCCGCTCCGGTCAAAAGCCGCTGATCCAGCTTGCACCGTTCGTCGAGCAGTCTGACATGACCCGCTAAACGACCATGAACCGAATAACCGCCGCCAGCCTGAGGCCGAACAGCCCCTGGCTGGTTTTGCTACTTTCCGCCGCCATACTCGTCACATCCATCACCCTTACGGTCCTGGTCTCCTCCGGACAGGCCGACGTGGGGGCGCCGCTGCCCGATGCCATGGGCCTAAGCAGTGTCGTGCCAGGCTTTCGCGGCCCGCAGCAATGCGCTGAGTGCCACCCGTCTGAATTCTACGACTGGTCTGGCACCACCCATGCCAGGGCTTCCTTCGATCCAATCTTTCGTGAGTTCCTACAGGAAGCGCAGGAGCCTGGCGAGTGTTTTGCCTGCCACACCACCGGCTACAATGCAGTCACCGGGCAGTTCGTCATGGCCGGTGTGACCTGCGAGGCGTGCCACGGCCCTTATCGCGACAGCCATCCAGGCCAAAGCATGCAAATGGCCGCCTCGCAGGAGCTGTGCGGCTCGTGCCACAAGAGCACGCTGATCGAGTGGGAGGCCAGCCTGCACGGCCAGGCCGGTATTGCCTGTGTGGCCTGCCATGCAGTCCATACCCAGAAGACCCACGTGGCAGCCACCGCCGACGCGCTGTGTGCAGGGTGTCATGAGCAGAGCACGCGCGACGACATGCATTTGGCTCACAAAGGGGAGAACCTCCGCTGCATCTCCTGCCATCTCTCTCGCCCCGAAGACAAGCCAGCCCAAGCCGTCAGCGGTCACGCCGTCACCGGCCATTCGTTCGCCGTCAACCCCGACGCCTGCGCCGATTGCCACCAGGATCAGCCGTAGCGCCGACGCCAACGTGACACCCCCATCACCGCCCACGCACGCCACGTTACCAACGTGACACCCTCATCACCGCCCGCGTAGGTCACGTTATCAACGTGACACCCCCATCACCGCCCGCGTAGGTCACGTTACCAACGTGACATCCCCATCACCGCCCGCGTAGGTCACGTTACCAACGTGACATCCCCATCACCGCCCGCGCACGCCACGTTATCAACGTGACACCCCCATCACCGCCCGCGCACGCCACGTTACCAACGCGACACCCCCATCACCGCCCGCGCACGCCACGTTACCAACGCGACGCCCCCATCACCGCCCGCGCACGCCACGTTACCAACGCGACGCCCCCATCACCGCCCGCGCACGCCACGTTACCAACGCGACGCCCTTGTCCGGCTGGTAGCCGGACCTACAGGCGTCTCAAACACAAAGCAACGGCGGCGACCGGGTTGGGTCGCCGCCGTTGCTTTGTGATGGGAACGCGCTGTGGGCTTAGCCGTGCTGGCTGCCCTTGTGGTCGAAGATGGCCAGGAAGCGCACGCCCAGCAGCCAGGCCATCACACCTGCGCCGATGATGCCAATGGTGGAGAGCCACTCGATCAGGCTGGGGGAGTAGGTGACGCCGGGCGGCAGCATCTGGCCGAACATGGTGGCGTTGAAGCGGTTCATCATGACGCCAAAGAGCAGCAGCAGCGGCGCCACTACCGTCACCCAAGGCCGGCTGCGCAGCGACGGGATCAGCAGCAGCGCGCTGGGGAGCATCAGCCCCACACCCACCTCCAGCCACCACCAGAAGCTGTAGGCCCCAGCGCTCCAGAGCAGCGCAATCTCACCGCTCACCAACAGATCGCCCAGCTTCAGCGCCAGATAAAACACCCCTACCCAGGCGGCAAGCCGGGCCAAACCAGGGGCGATCTGTCGCTTGGCGGGCAGACCGAGAATGGCTGTGGAAGCCAGGTAGGTCAGCGTGGCCAGACTGAGCCCCGCTATGATCGACGAAACGAAGAACAGCAGCGGCAGCAACGGCGTGTACCACAGCGGATGCAGCCGGTGAGGCATGTTGAGATAGAGCGTGCCCAGGGTCGATTGGTGCAGCGACGACAGCGTCACGCCGACGACCGCAATCACCGGCATGGCGCCGCGCAGCAGGCGCAGCACCCGATCAGTCAGCGGCCGGTGCAATCGCTCCAGCAGGAAGGGCGTGACCTCCAGGACGAGCACGGTGGTATAGAGCAACACACAAAAACTGATCTCGAACAGCGGCGAATGCACGTTCCAGAAGAGGATAAAGTTGTAGAAGCGGTCAGGCCGGCCCAGGTCCAGCACCAACAGCAGCAGCACAGCCACATAGCCGGCAAGACCGGCCAGAATCGCCGGCCGCACCGCGTCGTGATATTGCTCGCGATGCAGCACATGCACCAGACCGGCCATGGTGAAGCCGGCGCCGGCAAAGGCAATCAGCGTGAAGTCGAAAGCGATCCAGATGCCCCACGTGTAGGCGTCGGTCAGGGCTGTGGTGCTGCCCATTCCGACCAACAGCCGGATGATGCCGGCCAGCCCGCCGACCAGCACCGTGGCCCCTAGCAGCGCCATCGCCATACGCCGGTTGAGTACGGGCACTGCCGCGCTGCTGGATGGCTGCTCGACGTGCAGATTAGTGGTCATGGCGGTCCTCCTGGGGCAATGTCACCTGCGCTTCACTCAAACGCAGATCGCGCCGTTTGGTCAGCCAGTACAGGCCGGTAGCCAGGGCAGCGACGCTGGCGGCGACGACCGGTGTCTTCTTCATCACAGCCTCGGCATGATGCGAGATGGTCTGGTCGCCCAACGCCGGCAGGCCTAGCTGACTGAAGGGCACGCCAGCCAGGTACAGCACCGATGTGCCGCCGGCCTCGGACTCGCCGTAGACCTGGTCGATGTAGCGGCCCGGATTGGAGTTGATGCGAGCATGCGCCTGCACCAGCAGGTCGGAGCGCCGTCCAAAGCGCAGCGCGCCGGCCGGGCAACTGGCGACGCAGGCCGGCATCTCACCCTCCGCCAGTCGCTCGACGCACATCTGGCACTTATGAATCAGCCCCAGCGGGTTGTTCCAGTCGTAGGTGGGTACACCAAAGGGACAGGCATACTGGCAATAGCGGCAGCCGATGCACTTCTTGCTGTCGTAGACCACCGGGCCATCGGCCGACTTGGTCAGGGCGCCCACTGTGCAGGCCGACACACAGGCGGGATGCTGGCAGTGCATGCATTGGCGCTTAACCGGCACGGGCTCGGCTGAAGCGCTGTTGGGTCGGAAATCGATAAAGGTGTAGGCGTCGCTGCTCAGCGCCGCTGGTACCACCGTGGCGTTGGGCCGGTTATTGGCCTGCTTACAGGCCAGCGCGCACGAGTCGCAGCCGGTGCAGCGGGTCACGTCGATCAGCATGCCCCAGCCGTTGTCGGACACTGGCCCGCTGGCCAGGGCTGAGCTGGCAGGGCCGGCCAGCACACAGGTTGCAGTCACGGCGGCGGCGCCCGTGCCGGCTGCTTTCAGGAACTCACGTCGGGAAAGCGCTTGGTGTGAAGTCATGATTTACGTCTCCAGGGTCGTTGTACGATAAGTCCAACCGCGAGCATGAAGATAATGCCAGCCATTGCGCCGATGCCAATGCCCAGCCCCAGGCTGACGGCTGAGACCTGGGCGGTGCGACTGTTCACCGACTGTTCGGCAGCGGCTTCTGAGGCGGCGACAGCCTGGTTGCCGGACGCAGGCGGGATCGCCATGCCCGGCTGCATGGCCGAGATCAACGCCGAGGTCTCTTCCCCATGAAATGCGCCGCTGTGGCAGCTTGCGCAGACCTCAGTGGCAACCTGGAACTGGTGGGTGGGATCAGAGGGGCCTCCCTCGACGTGCGGCGAACTGGCGGGCGAGGTGTGACAGGTGACGCAGTCCAGTCCGGTGCGCAAATGCACCAGATGGCCGCCGTCCTGTACATCTTCGCGGTGGCAGGAGCGGCACAGCGCCTGATCGTCCAGCCGCAGATTTTGCGTGTGCGAGCGATGGCAGCCGATGCATTGGACGCCGGCCGCGGCATGGGGGGTAGTTTCCCAGTCGGCGAAGGTCTCGGCATGGCAATCGCTGCAGACCGAGGAGTCAACGCTGAGGATCATGTGGCCGTTTTCCGGGTGGCCTTCCACCAGCGGCCCATGGCAGGCTTCGCAGGTGACACCAGCGTGCTCAAAGCTTCCGGTAGCCGGGCTAAAATTGGTGGTGTGACAGGTCAGGCATGAACAGTCCTGGCCATTCTCGCAGGCCACCACGGCGCTCTCAATAGACATGGTAGCGCCGGCATGAGGCGAGCTCTGCCAGTCGTTGACTTCGGCCTGGTGGCACAGCGCGCATTGGCCGGGGTCTGTTTCGAGCGGTTGCGGCTCACCAGCGCTAACCGGCGCCGGCATGCCCACTAGCACCAGCAACAAGAATGCCACAGCCGCAAGGGCCAAGGCAACACGGTTGCGAGCAGAAATCGTCGCGATAGGCATATCATTCTCCAGTAGGACGTATGATGGGCGAGACAAGGGCTGGCTACGCGTGCAGCCGCTCGAACCGCTGTGCCAAGGCGCCTACCATCAAGATGATCAGCGCGGGCACGCCCAGACGAAGGAACATCATCCCCATCACGGGTAGGAATTCTTCAGCGGGGAAAGCAATCATGACGGTTCTCCTTATCTTCACCAATCAGCATTGGCTTCTTGTCGCAGCAGGCCAGACCGCTGCTGAATCTAGAATCTAGCTAGCTAATAGCATAGCATCAGACAGGGCGCATTTCAATCGGGTGTTGTCCCCATCTTGCGCCCAATAGTACGAACGGCTGCGGCGACTGGAGGGCGGCTTGCTATGGGGGAAAACACCCATTGAGCCGCCAAACTCACCCCAAAATATGATCTAGATCATAGCGAAAAACGTAACTTAGTTGTAGGATAGTAGTGCAGCGCGTGCCTGCATCCTCTTTGGTTTCGATTGACGTTGGCCCCGTTCGATTCTTCTTGATTTTACTGCGTGTTTACTGAGTTTCGACCCAAGCTCGAATGTCTGTTTTCGTTCCAACCTACGTGGTCGTCAGCGCAAGGAAAGGGCTTCGCGACCCCAGTTCCTGCGCCGTCAGATACCCTGCACACCAACGACGGTGTGCGTCGCATGCGGAGAAGGAGACTTTCATATGAAGCGCTTCATCCTCTTGGCGTTGCTGGTTCTGGCAATCGGGCTACTAGCAGCCTGTGGCCAGTCCCAACCACCAGCGCCGCAACCAGCCGCGACTCAGGTGTCCTGCCCTGAGTGCCCGGCCTGCGCCGAAGCAGCGGCCTGTCCCGAGCCGCAAGCTTGTCCTGAAGCTCAGGCCTGTCCTGAGCCCGTCGTGGCCACCGTTCCTTTCGAGGAGGCGTGGGCCAACTCACCCCACAATGACATCACCTCGGAGTCCTTCGTCCATTGGGACGGCGACGATCCGGCGGTGGTGCCAGCCGACTGCGCCAAGTGCCATAGCGAGCCCGGCTATCTGGACTTCCTGGGCGCCGATGGCACCGAGGCCGGCGTGATCAACGCCGAGAGCTTCCCCACGGGCACCACCGTCACCTGCGCGGCCTGCCACAACGACGTGACCATCCACAAGACCAGCGTGGTCTTCCCCTCGGGCGTCGAGATCACCAACATCGGCGACGAGTCGCGCTGCATGGAGTGCCACCAGGGACGCGAGTCCATGGTCAGCGTCAACAAAGCCATTGACGACCTGGGCCTGACCGACAAGCCCGACGAGGTCAGCGCTGATCTGGGCTTCCTCAACGTTCACTATTTCGCAGCGGCAGCTACCCAGTACGGCGCCCAGGCCATGGGCGGGTACCAGTACGACGGCAAGACCTACGACGTGAAGTTCGAACACGTCCAGGGCTTCGACACCTGCAACACCTGCCACGATCCGCACACCCTGGAGCTCAACCTGGAACAGTGCCAGACCTGCCACACCGACGTCACAGCGGTCGAGGACTTCAAGAAGGTGCGCCTGCAAGGATCCGAGGCTGATTACGACGGCGACGGCAACGTAACCGAAGGTGTCATGGAGGAGACCGCCGGCGTGCAAGAGATCCTCTTCGGCGCGATTCAGACCTACGCCAAGGACGTGGCCGGCACGCCTATCGTCTACAGCTCGGCCGCCTATCCCTACTTCTTCATCGACACCAACGCCGATGGCCTGGCGGGCGAAGACGAAGTTGTGTTCCCCAATGCCTACAAGTCGTGGACGCCGCGCCTGCTCAAGGCGGCCTACAACTACCAGGTTGCCAGCAAGGACCCCGGTGAGTTCGCCCACAACGGCAAGTATATCATCCAGCTCCTCTACGACGCAACCGAGGATCTGAACACGGCCATCGCCACGCCAGTGGACATGACGGCCATGCACCGCATCGATCCCGGCCACTTCGCCGGCTCGGAAGAGGCCTTCCGCCACTGGGATGCAGAGGGCATGGTGCCTTCAGGCTGTGTCAAGTGCCACCAGGCCGATGGTCTGCCGCAGTTCGTCGCCGAGGGCGTCAACACGTCCATGGCGCCGTCTAACGGCTTCCTCTGCACCACCTGCCACACCAACTTCGAGGACTACGCCCGCTACGAGATCGCCGACGTCAAGTTCCCCAGCGGCGCCACGGTCAGCATGGAAGACACCGACAGCAACTTGTGCATCAGTTGCCACCAGGGTCGGGCTTCCACCGCCAGCATCGACAATGCTATCAAGGGACTGGACCTGGACGCGGTGCCTGAAAAGGCGTTGCGCTTCACCAACATCCACTACTTTGCAGCCGGCGCCACGCTGTTCGGCAACGAAGTTCAGGGCGCATACCAGTTCCCTGACCTGACTTACCTGGGCAAGTTCAACCACGTGCCTGGCTTCAACAACTGCACCAACTGCCATGCCACCCACGAGCTCGAGGTGAAGAGCGAGAGCTGCGTGACCTGCCACGCCGGTGTCGAGGCCCTGAGTGACATCAGAGGGCCGCTGTCGACCGCTGACTACGATGGCGACGGCGATACCACTGAAGGCATTGCCGGCGAGATCGACACCTTCAATGAGAAGCTGTACGCGGCGATGCAGGACTATGCCACCACCGTGGTGGGCAAGGCCATCCTCTACAACCCCGCCGCTTATCCGTACTTCTTCGAAGACACGGACGGCAACGGCGAGATCAACGGCGAAGAGGCGGCCTTCACCGCCTGGACGCCACGCCTGCTTCAGGCCGCCTACAACTACCAGTACGTGCAGAAGGATCCCGGCGCCTTTTCTCACAACGCGAAGTACGTGATCCAGTTCCTGTACGACACGCTCGGCAGTTTGGGCCAGAAGGTCACTGTGGACATGGCTGGCATGGTCCGGCCTGACACACCGGCTCAATAGGCGAGCCTGACCTGTCAACTTAGGTTTGAACACTGAGACCGGGCGCACCCTGTGCCCGGTCTCTTTGACTCTCGCTGGCAAACAACGATGGCTGTTTGGGTAGGCCGCTTGAGAAGCCCCGGCTGACTTGTGTGAATATTCATTTGCTGCTATAATTGTAATCGCCGTTACAACGCCGCCTCCGTCCAACCCCGCACAGTTTCCACAGAATCGAGATTATCTATGACAGATCAATCTTCGCCGCCATTGACTGAAGAGGTGGGTCCGAGTCCTGACACCAAGTCGTCCAAACCTCGTCGCCGCCGCTGGCTTTGGGTTGCAGGCGGTCTTGGTGTCCTGATCGTGCTGTTTGGGTTCTTCATCTTCTCCGTCGAGCTGCTCCACTACACCGAGTCGGCAGCCTTCTGCTCATCGTGCCACGTGATGCATCCCGAAAACACGGCCTATGAGAACTCGCCGCACGCACGCGCTGAATGCGGCACCTGTCACATTGGCCCTGGCGCATTGGCGGCCTTTCAGGCCAAGATGGCCAACGTCCGTTACCTGTGGGTCTATCCTACCGGCCAATATGAGAGACCCATCCCCTCGCCCATCCACAGCCTGCGGCCTGTGGAAGTGGTCTGCGAGCAGTGCCACTGGCCGGAGATATTCTTCGCCAATCGCTTGGTCAACCTGTATCGCTATGCCGAGGACGAACAGAACAGCCTGACCAAGATCGCTCTGCTGATGCAAACCGGCGGCGGCACAGCCGAAGCAGGCCGCGGCCGCGGCATCCACTGGCACATCGAGAACCCGGTCTACTACATCGCTAGCGACGAACAGCGCCAGGATATCCCCTGGGTGCAAGCCGAGTTCAACGGCGTGGTTACCGAATACCTGGCAACTACCAGCACGTTGACTCAGGCTGACATCGACCGCGCTGAAAAGCGCAAGATGGACTGCGTCGATTGCCATAATCGCGCCAGCCATGACTTTGGCCGACCTGGCGATTCGATCGATGAAGCCATGGCGGTCGGCCTGATCGCGGCAGACTTGCCTTATGTCAAACAGCAGGGTGTCCAGGTATTGGAACGCGTCTATCAGACCGAAGAAGAAGCTGCCCAGGCGATCGCAGCAGTGGCCGACTTCTACCGCGACACCTTACCTGAAGTGTATGCCACCCGCCAGGCTGACATAGAACAGGCTGTGGCCCAGTTGCAGAGCATCTTTGACCGCACGACCTTCCCGTTCATGAACGTCACCTGGCAGTCGCATCGCAACAACGTCGGCCACCGGGACTTCCCCGGCTGCTTCCGCTGTCATGATGGCCAGCACCTGAGCAAGGACAACGAGGCCATCCGGCTGGAGTGCAACATCTGCCACGCGATCCCACAGGTGGCCCTGCCGAGCCAGCCCCTGCCAACGGTCAGCGCATGGCCGCCTGGCAACGAGCCGGAGTCGCATCTCACCACGACCTGGTTGTCTGAGCACCGCTTCCAGTTCAATGCCACCTGCGCCGAATGCCATACAGTTGGCGATCCGGGCGGCACGTCCAACACCAGCTTCTGCTCCAACAGCGCCTGCCACGGCACTGAGTGGGTCTACGCCGGGCTGAATGCCCCAGCGATTCGAGCCTTGGCAGCGCCGCCGCGCGAGCCCGGCGCCGGCCAACCGAACCCTGTACCCCATCCGATCACGGCCGACACGAACTGTCTGACCTGCCATGGACCGACGGGCGTGATCCCTGCGCCAGAAAGCCATGCCAGCTTTGACATCACCATGTGTACGCAGTGTCATCAGGCGCCAGCAACAGAGCAGCCGGCCCCAGCGAGCGTCCCCCCGACGCCGGAAGCAGCCGTCACGGCCCAACCGACCGAGCAGCCAACAGCGGGCGGCCTACCGGCCATCCCACACCCTGTCGAAGGCCGCGAGGACTGTGTGCTCTGCCACGGAGAGAACGGGGTCAAACCCTTCCCCGCCGATCATGCCGGACGCACCAGCGACCTGTGCCAGACATGCCACACAGCCGGGCAGCCTGCGGCGCAATCCACAGAAACTGCGCCAACCGCGACGCCGGCCGCCGAGCCCGCGCAGACCCCAGCGGCCACAGCTTCGCCGGCTGCCACAAATCCGCCGGCCGCCTCAACCGCTCCTGCCATCCCCCATGCCATCGAGGGCCAGGAGAACCAATGCCTGGCCTGCCACTACACCACCAGTATTGTGCCCTTCCCAGCCAATCATGAGAGTTTCAGCAACCCAATGTGTCTGAGTTGTCACTCCGTGGAGGACTGATCTCAGGTTGAGCCTGGCTGGGCTGGGTTCACGGGTTGAAAGGATCGCATCTCTTCTGGACAGACAGTGTATCACAGCACTGTCTGTCTTTCATTCTGAACGAGTTGGAGCAACGCGCCAGGCGAGCCTGGGCTTTCGGAGCGAACAAGCTATGACAACACTGCGCCCCTACTACTGGCAAGGCGACCATATCCGGCTGCGCCCCATGCACGTGGACGACGTGGCCCTCTGGCTGGCCGAGGAGCGCTCGGACAGCGAGGCTGTGCGCATGCTCAATGCGGGCATGGATCTGCCCAAGTCCGACCAGGACGCGCGTGCCTTCGCCGAGCGCTACGCCGAGTTCGGCCACCGCCACGAGCGTATCATGTTCTCCATCGAGACGCTGGATGGCGAGCTGGTGGGCGGCATCAACATCCACTCGATGAACCAGCGCAACGGCACCTTCGAGACCGGCACGCGCATCTATCGCGCCTTCCGCGGCCGCGGCTATGGCTTCGAGGCCAAATTGATCGTGCTGCGCTACGCCTTCCACGAGTTGCGTTTCCAGAAGTACAACATCCGCTGCCTGGAAACCAATCAACCGATGATCGACCATGCGCTGCGGCTGGGCTGCCAGCCGGAGGGCCGCATCCGCCGCCACAACTACACGGACGGTCGTTTCTACGACGATCTGCTCTTCGGCCTGACGCGCGAGGAGTTCGATGCTCCGCAAAGAAGTATTGCAGAGGACGCAAGAAGTTCGACTTCTCAGAAGAAGTCGAACTTCTTCACGCCCTTCACCACCGAGCGCCTGATTATCCGGCGCTTCCGGCGCCAGGACGCAGACGACTTGTACGAGTATCTGTCCGACCCGCAGGTCTACCGCTTCGAGCCGGGCGAGCCTATCGACCGAGCGCAGGCCGCGCAGCGCGCGGCTGCCATGGCTGGATCGCCGGACTTCTGGGCTGTGGAGCTACAAGCTGCTGGCAAGGTCATTGGCCAGGTCTATCTCAAACAGATCGAGCCGGCCGAGCATCTGACCTGTGAGCTGGGCTACATCCTCAACCCGGCCTACCAGCGCCAGGGCTACGGATCGGAGGCGGCTGCCGCACTGGTGCAGTATGCCCTGGCTGTCGGCGGCATGCACCGCGTCGTAGCCCACTGTAACCCGGAGAACACGGCGTCGTGGAAGCTGCTGGAGAATATTGGCTTCCGGCGCGAAGGGTTGCTCAAGCAGAATATCTTCTTCCGCCGCAGCGAGGCCAGCGAGCCGCTTTGGACTGATACCTTTGTCTATGCCAGGCTGGCCTGGGAAACCGCTTGAGAACCCTGTCCACCTGACCAGTCCGAGACTCCCCCAGCGATGGGGGAGTCTTTCGTTCTTCTATGGGATGATAGTGCTGCAGACCATAACTACCTACCCATTGGAGCAGCGTATGAACCGCCTATTCCTCACGGCAATTGCCCTTACCGGCCTGGCTGGTCTGGCCTGGCTGGGTCTGAAGGTCAAACCCCAGTCGTTTTCACCCTATCCCAAACAGTCGCCGGCCTTGACGACCGTCCCGCTGCCGGCCGGCCTCCCGGCGCCGGTCGCGCGCTTCTACAAGGCCGTCTACGGCGAGCATGTTCCTGTGGTCGAGAGCGTCGTGATCAAGGGACGGGCGACCGTCAGCCCGTTCGGCGTCAAGCTGCCGGCGCGCTTCATCTTCGTGCACGACGCCGGCCAGGGCTACCGCCACTATATCGAGGCCACCTGGTACGGCCGGCCGATCATGAAGATCAACGAGCGCTATCTGGACGGCAAAAGCCGGTTCGAGCTGCCCTTCGCTACCTACGAGGACGACGCCAGCATCAACCAGGGCGCCAATCTGGCCGTCTGGGCCGAGGCGGCCTGGTTCCCCAGCCTCTGGGTCACCGACCCGCGCGTGGGCTGGCAGCCGGTGGACGAGCGCACGGCGCTGATGGTCGTGCCCTTCGGGGACCAGGAAGAGACCTTCGTGATGCGCTTCAACCCCGAGAGCGGCCTGCTGGACAGCATGGAGGCCATGCGCTACCGCGACGCCGGCGACCAGGCCCAGAAGATCCTGTGGATCACCCGCAGCGAGCCTGGCCCCACCATCGCCGGCACGCCGCTCAGCGCGGTCGGCTCGGCCACGTGGCTGGACCAGGGCAAGCCGTGGGCGGTGTTCAGCCTCGAAGATGTGGTCACCAACGTCGATGTCAGCCAGTACATCCGGCAGAGAGGGCC
>Ga0209573_1002203_pt1 | contig 26016 bp, 20 predicted proteins | sample TNRBio252014_DNA_FD_185870 | JGI IMG/M metagenome (GOLD analysis project Ga0209573, IMG submission 185870) | Wastewater treatment Type I Accumulibacter community from EBPR Bioreactor in Madison, WI, USA - TNR Reactor_6/25/2014_ DNA (SPAdes)... | ecosystem: Engineered > Bioreactor > EBPR >... | reverse complement strand
CCCCCACGACGACCTGGTAATGGTAGTTGCGATAATGCCAGTATCGCGAAAAATCAAAAACTGCCGGATTGAGCGGCGCGGCGATACGTTGTATCTTTACCCCACTTAATACGAGTGTATCGCCCGGCTGGAGTATAGCCGTACTATCGCGAAGATTGATCAGCAAGCGCCCCTGGCTTGGCTGGAACGAAGAGGTGCCGATAGCGAGCAGTCGCGCTTGTAGTCTGAAGCCGGCGCCCTGGACTTGCATACGTTGAACGACGGCCAGCACGTCGTTGGCCTCGGATAATTGTTTGTTAAAATGGCGGGGTAGGTTCGATTCGTTGTGGCATACCGCCAAGCCGTAACCCAAAGCAGTCAACCAGAGATATATGGCCACTCCGAATACCCAGCGCAGGGCAAAAGGCCATTTGCGTTGCGAGAGCGCAAAGAGTATGGGATAAGACAGCAACACTCCGGCTAAAGCCGACAAGCCCAAAGGCGGATCGTCAACCCAAAATGCGACCACGATACCCGAACAAAATGGTACCAGCAGCCTGACAAATGGCACTGCGCGCTGCGTTTTCATTTGGGAATTGGTTTAAAGGCAATTTAAGCCGTCCTCCAGAATAGAATAGTGTGATGGGGCATTTATTTTACAGTTTTTATTGCGAAATAATGTCAATGTGTAAATTTTACACTAATTCAATAACAGGGATACGGCAATAAATAAGTATTTTTATCCCAGCATATTCCTAAACAGCAGGCATGACCTTATTCGATAATTTTTTCAAATCTGCTTTCACGGTAGACAACGTGATATTTGGTTTTGATGAAGGCGACCTCAAAGTGTTGTTGATTCAACGCGGGGAAGACCCTTTTATGGGGAAGTGGGCTTTGCCGGGATATTTCGTTTACCCCGACGAAGACCTCGACGGTGCGGCCTATCGCGTATTGAGAGAATTGACCGGACTTAACAATGTTTACCTCGAGCAGGTAAATTCTTTTGGTAAAGTGGACCGCCACCCTTTTGGACGGGTCATCACGGTGGCCTATTATTCGCTTATTAAAATAGAAGATTACAAACTATCGCCCGCCTCTATTGCCCAAAAGGCAAAATGGCACGCGGTGGCCGATGTAAAGGAATTGGGATTGGCCTTCGACCACGACGAGATTCTCAAAGCCTGTTTTCAGCGGCTCAAATTGGTAGTGCGCATCCGGCCGGTGGGCTTTGAGTTGCTACCCCCCCGGTTTACCCTTACCCAATTGCAGCATTTATACGAGGCTATATTGGAAACTGATCTCGACAAACGCAATTTTCGCAAGAAAATATTATCGATGAACCTACTCGTCGATCTCGAACAGACACAAGAAGGCGTGGCGCACCGGCCGGCTCGATTGTACCAGTTCGACAAACAGAAATACCACGAATTCCTGTCGGAAGGATTCAACTTTGAAGTCAAAGAAAGCAAGAAGAAAGGCGGTAATCAGCAGTCAGGGCTTAGCGCTAAGCCCTGACTGCTAAGCGCTAACTACAACTCCTCCCCATTCGCATTCCACACCTTAATAGCTGTGATGGCCGGATTGGATTGCCGCAAATCGACAAGCAGGTTTTTCAGATTCTGGGTATTGCCGGAGAAATCAAACAAAAACGGTTTGGCTAATCCTTGAGTGGGATAATAGCGAAGGCTAAGGTTATAATTGTTCAGATTGATCGTAAAATGACCGTAATAGCCTTGTGGGTAATCAGCCTCGTAGGCGATATCGCCGATAGCTTCGACGACACTATTGGCCTGATTTACCTCGGCAGGTTGCGAATAAGCCACATAACCCCAGATGGCCGTTGCAGGAACCCGGCGCAATTCGCGGTGTGAAAACTGCAGGCCCTCCTCCGTTTCCATGGTGACCTCGTATTTGTCGTAGCTCACTTGCAGTTTACCCTCGTTGATGATCGTATTTTTGAGCCCGAGTGAAAGATTGTATGTGGCTGCCGACAAAGTTTCCAAATTGATATTTGCTTGTGCCGGCGCCATACCTGCCTCGCAATCGGCAGGCGTCACAATATTATTAAGAGAAATGAACATATTGGCGCCAATGCGATCATTATCATAGGTAATAGTCGAATTCAGGCAGGGCTCGTTTTTGATGGTAGTGACCAATAGCCGGAGTTCGCGGCTAGTGGGAGATAATTCCTCCCATAAATCGACATTAAATTCTTTTTCGATTTCAGGGACAATGATCGGGTCCTTGTCTGAATCCAGATTACAACCAAAGCTTAGGGCTATAATCACCATACTGTACATTAGCTGTCGATAGTTCATAACGTAGTATTCTACATGGGTAACGGAAAAAAGGCTCAAAAGCTGCCTTCATCGGAGTAATAGATGCAAATATAGCGCTCAATAGCAAGCTCATGGCGTATCTTTGCGAATAAAAATATTCCTCATGGCGCTTATCAAACCGGTTCTCGGCGTTTACCCGCAACACGGCGAAGACTGTTATTTTGCTGAAAATGCTACTATCGTCGGCGATGTAGTAATGGGCCACCAATGCAGCGTGTGGTTCCAGGCGGTAGTTCGCGGCGATGTCAATAGCATTCGCATGGGCAACAAGGTGAATATTCAGGATGGCGCCATCATTCATGGCACCTATCAGCGCGCAAGTACCACCATTGGCAATAATGTGTCAATAGGCCACCGGGCTATCGTGCACGGATGCACCCTTCACGACAACGTGTTGGTGGGCATGGGCGCCATCATCATGGACGGCGCCGTGGTGGAGTCGAATGTACTCATCGGGGCCGGAAGCGTTGTGCTCGAAAATAGCCGGCTGGAATCAGGGCATATCTATGCCGGCGTGCCGGCCCGGAAAGTAAAAGCCATCAGCGAAGCGCAATTCAAAGACTCGATCGAACGCATAGCCAATGCCTATATCATGTATTCGGGCTGGTTTAAGGAGGAATAATGAGTCTTTGATACAAAATTGAAAGCTTTTGCGACATTATTGAAAACCTGCCTTCCTGGGGGAACATACCTTTGTGTGGTCAAGTGAATGATTTTGCCGGCCGGTAAGCTTCACTTCATTATCAAAATCTGTTTTACATCATCAATTTTACTCAACATGCTAGTCAGAATCAGCTTACTACTGCTGTTAGCTATTACAGCATCTTGCGGCGTATCAAAAAAATCGCCGCCCACCGAACTCTACAACCACTGGACGCATTCGCACGAAGAAGACAGCGCAGAGGCGAAAGTTTTCAGACCCTCTACTTACGCTTTTCCACCTTCGAGAGGCCGCGAAGGCTTCGAGATCAAAGCCGACGGAAGTTTCATCCGCTACGCCATCGCCGCAGCCGACGGTACCGAAAAAATGCCGGGCCGATGGAAGATGAAAGGAAAAGGAGTGATCGAGGTTACGCTCGACAACAAAGCCGTCGCACCCTACGAATTGGCCCTGGTATCGGTAGAAAAAGACAAACTCATCCTCAAACCATAAAATGTTTATCACAATGAAATCTGCACTTAATACCTTTATATACCTATTACTTGTCGTTATCAGCTTACCCCTAAACTTATTCGGGCAATCTAACGACGCCTATCATGTTCGTTTTGGCAAACGCCCCGGCATGGGGGCGCCTGTACTCCGCGACAAGCTGCACCCACATACACAACCATCGAATAGCCTGTATGTGAAGATGCCCCAGCAACGCACCTGCGAAACCATGGTAGATGATGCGGAATTGCGCGCCAAATACCCTGAACTGGGTACGCCGGCTCAGTTTGAAGCGCGTATGGCCCAGTTGGTAGCCGCTCACCGCCATGACTTGGAATCGCGCCATGAAATTGTACTGACCATACCCGTCGTGGTGCACGTAGTCCACAACGGCGAAGCCGTAGGCGCCGGCGCCAATATTTCGCAGGCGCAGATTATGTCGCAAATCGATGTACTCAACGAAGACTATCGCCGCACGGGCGCAGGGTTTAACAATCATCCTTCCGGCGCCGACGTAGAGATCCAGTTTGCTATGGCCGTAGTGGACCCGCAAGGCAACCCGCTTGCCGAACCCGGCATTCACCGCGTAAACGGCAACAGGCCTGCCTGGGAGCGCCAAGCCATCCAGGATGTACTCAAGCCCAATACCCAGTGGGACCCCAACCGCTATATGAACATGTGGACCGTCGTTTTTGGCGGCAATGACGTCAACCTCCTGGGGTATGCCCAGTTTCCCAGCCTGTCGGGCCTGCAAGGCTTTCAGCAAAACGAAGGCGCCGCACAGACAGATGGCGTGGTGATACGCTATAACTCGTTTGGCCGCATTGGCAACATTGAAGCGCCTTATAACGGCGGCCGCACCGCCACCCACGAAGTAGGCCACTGGCTCGGCTTGCGCCATATCTGGGGCGACGGCGACTGCTCAGCCGACGATTTTTGCGCCGATACCCCCAATTCGGCCCACCCCAATTATCAATGTGCCGCAATCAACAGTTGCCCCGACGGCGCTAGCGATATGATTGAAAACTATATGGACTATACCCCCGACGACTGTATGAATATTGTGACCAACGATCAAAAAACGCGAATCCGCACAGTGCTGCAAGTGAGCCCCCGGCGCAAAGAACTGACAACCTCTACCGTGCATATGGGCGGCGGCGGCAACCCCGGTATTCCCAATGCTGTGTTTACCGTAAACACCCAGAACATCTGCACGGGGTCAACGGTCCAGTTTATTGACCAATCGACCAATAATCCCACTTCCTGGCAATGGGCAGTGCTTGACGGCGCTAATAACGTGCTGGCTACTTTTACCGGTCAAAGCCAGACCATTACTTTTAATACAGAGGGCGTCTATTCGCTGCGGCTTACGGTTTCTAACGCCAACGGTAATAGCAGCCGAACCGAAAAGAACTACATTACCGTATTATCAAGCACGGGGCCGGCTGAATTCCAGGAAAATTTTGAAAATACGGCCAACCTGCTCCCCGACTGGGTAGTGTACAATCCCGATGCCGATCGCTCGTTTACCCTCTCAAACGTGAGCGCTTACGGCTTAGGCAGCCATAGCATTATGTTTGACAATTACAGTACCGATGACGACCCCACTGGAACTATCGATGCCCTGGTAACCCCGCGTATTAATCTGACCAACGTAAGCAATCCGTACATTTATTTCGAACACGCCTATGCGCAATACGGCGGTCAGTATACCGATACACTGGTGCTGCTCTATTCCACCAATTGCGGGCAAACCTTTACGCCGTTTTTTGTCCTTGGCGGTGAAGACCTGGCCACAGCCCCGCCTACGGAGAACTTTTTTGTGCCCTCTAGCAATCAATGGAGTTGGAAACAGGTTTCTCTCGACTTTTTGAGCGGGCAATCCAATGTACATATTGCGGTAGCCAACCTTTCGGGCTGGGGCAACAACCTGTACCTCGACCAAATTGCCTTTATTGACGGCGATGACTATACCAACGACGCTTCAGATCCCGACTTTGCCACTTCGCACCAGGTGGTTTGCGCCGGAGATTATGTTTCATACGTGGACTATTCCAGCAATTTCCCAACGGTTTGGAATTGGCAGTTCGAGGGTGGTTCGCCGTCAAGTTCAACCCAGCAGCACCCCAATGTCTATTATAACTCGCCGGGTTTGTACGACGTAGCTTTGTTTGCCGGCAATTCGCTGGGCGGTTCTATCATAACAGCGCCAAGTTATATTCAGGTATTGCCCCTGCCTTCGGTAGATGTAAGCGTTAACGCAAATATTATTTGCCCGGGTGAACCCGTAACTTTCACCGCTACGGGCGCCGACGAATATGAGTGGTACGACGACCGCGGCACGATTATCGCCACTGGTGAGCAAGTAACTGCCGTATTATATGAAAATATCGTCTTTACTTTGGTTGGGTATAGCGATGCCGGCTGCAGTAGCTCTGAAACGTTCCTGGTCGAAGTCACTCAAGCACTCACCCCATCCATCAGTGTGCAGGGTACGGTACTTACCTCCAGCCAGGCATTGGCCTATCAGTGGTATTTCAACGGTCAGCCGATACCGGCTGCGGCGGGTGGCAACCAACAGTCGCTGTTGGCGCAAACGGCAGGTAATTACGCTGTTGAAGTATTGTACGCTTCGGGTTGTACGGCCGTCTCCAATGAGATATTCTTCAACCCATCTACGGGCATCGACCCCCGCGACGTGAGCCACACCGTGAACGCATTCCCCAACCCCACCACCGGGGATATTACGGTGCGGATGGATAATGACCTGCAGGGCGATTTTGTGTTGCAGCTTACCAATTATCTGGGGCAGGAAGTATTGCGCCAGGAGGCTTCCAAGCAAGGTAACCAGTGGGAATTGACACTCCAAATGACGGATTTGCCTACCGGCTGCTACCAATTGACGATCACCAATGAGCTGTATTCGGCGGTGAAGAAGATTGTGAAGCGGTAAGTTGTGGGTTGTAGGTTGTGGGTTGTAGGTGGTACAACTTACAACCTACAACCTACAACTCCATAAACTCAAACGGCGTAAACGGCGTCTGTTCGTCGAGCATTTTGCGGAAAGCGTAGTGCACGCGTTCGGGTTTTACGCCCAGGCTAAAACAAGTTTCTACCATCATTTTATTGTGACCCCTGATGGTGGGCAGATAAAAAGCGGTATAGGCGCCTGTGTTGGTATCGTTATGCAAATAATCGACCATCAGCGGGAAGACGCCTTTGCGGTGAAAGTCGGGATGAATGCCAAACGCCACTCCTTTGGCGATCTTCTTTTTGGCGGCGCGGAGTCGCCACAGAAAACCCGGTATTTTCCAAAAGCTGAGTTTGCCTTTTACGGGTTTGAGATATTCATTAATATCCGGCATCATACCGCAAAATCCGACCGGCTGGCTCCCCTCATAGGCAAAACACACCATGTTTTTATCCATTACCGGGCGCAATTGTTTCAGCATATCGAGTATCTGATGGGTATGCAGGGGTTTGAAATAAGGAAAAGTGCGAAATGCTTCGTTGTATACCTGGCGCAGGTGGTCGGCATACAAGGGCAGATTGTGCGGATCGATGCTTCTGGTAGTGAGGCCGTATCTTTCGCGAACGCGTTGGGCCAGGGCATGGATGCGTTCATAGGGCATTTCAACTACAACGCCTTTCAGCGTAAGCACTTGCTCATAAGGCCGGTAGCCGGATGACTCAAAAAAGCGGCGGTAATACGGCTGATGGTAATTTTCCTGATAAAGCGGTGGAAATTCGTAGCCTTGCACCAATAAACCCCAGAATTTGTCGCGTTCGCCAAAATTGATAGGGCCGTCGATGGCTTTTACCCCCTCCGCCGCCAGATATTGCTCGGCTACCTCAAAAAGCGCTTTTGCATAATCCTCGTTTTCCACACACTCAAAAAAACCGATGCCGCCTGTGGGGAAAGACTGCTGGATATTGCGCTGCTTATCGATAAACGCAGCTATGCGCCCCTGGGGCTTTCCGCTGTCGTCAACTAATACCCACAACTTTGCAATCCCGTTTTGAAAGGTCTTATTGGTCGCGGGGTTAAATACTTTCTCCACATCAGACTCTAGCGGACAAATCCAGTTTGGCGTATGCTGGTATACGATATGTGGCACGCGGTGGAATAATTTCCAGGTTTGCCTGTTCCCTATTTCAAGAATGCGCATATGGCTTTAATTAATCGCGGTTTCGCAACCTCAAAATTAACGATATTCCCCCAACTAACCTCTTCTTACCCGCCATTTGTTCCCAAAGAACACCGTTTGCCCTAAAAAGGAAGCCGATTACTAAAACGACTCGCCGTTTTCTAAAGAAAACATACCGTATTCTTGTGTGGTTTGACCATTGCATAAACAGTCGTTTCTCAACGCAGATATGCCCCTTATCTTTGATACAAGTTTTCTCATAGTATGTTTAATTTTCCTACACCTGGTCCCTTCTGGGGTGTAGGAATTTTTTTTTGTACCCTTTCGTCGTTGATTCGCCTCGCTCCGTTCCTTTATATCTGTTCCCTTTTCTAACTCAAAACCACCACATCACAGGCTGGGAGAGCCACTGCGTAAAAGCCGGTATTTGGCTCTGATAAGTAAATTACATTTGCACTGTGTAGTTTTCTCATAGTATGTTTTGTGCTCCTACATCCGAAATAGCCTCCCCTGATGTAGGAGCTTTTTTTTTGCCAACCTCTGACCTTTATCCCAACATTACCGGCCCATCTTGATCTTATTTCCGATATTTGTTGCTGTTGAAATTGGTAATCCCTTAAACATCATTGCTATGAGAAATCCCCTGTGGTTGTGCTGCTGCACTTTCCTGTTGTTCCAAACGTCCATAAACGCCCAAATTTGGAACGGCGCCGACACGCTATACGGCAATGAGTGGATTCGTTTTGACCAGTCTTATTTCAAATTCCAGATAACAGAAGACGGCCTTTTTCGCATCAACGGGCAAACGCTGGCCGCCGCCGGTATTCCCGTGGCCGACATCCAGGCGTCGCAATACCAGCTATTTGCAGAAGGACGAGAACTTCCCGTTTTTGTCAGCACGGCCGGCACTTTGGGCGACGGCAATTTTATCGAATTTTACGGCAGGAAAAACCGCTCTTCTTTCGATCGACACCTCTTCGCCGCTCCCGATGACGAACTTTTTAACCCCGAGTTTAGTATGTTTACGGACTCGGCAGCGTATTTCCTCACCTGGGCGCCGCCAGGAACGCCCACGCTGCGTTATCAAAACATTGCCAATGATTTAACCAATCTGCCGCCTAAAGAAAATTTTGGCTGGGCAGAGGCTGCAACTGTTTTATTTGATACGTACACCTACCTGTCGCATCCTGTAGCCGGTGAAGCGCTCATCGAATCGGTTTTCGACAAAGGAGAAGGTTGGGGTGGAAAATCTTTTCAATCCCGAGAAGTTATCTTCCCGCCCCGACATATATATCCCGATGCCGGATTAAACGCCCGCTTTGAGGTTCGCCTTTTTGCCTCAAACACCGAACACCACCTGCTCATCAAATCTAACGACCAGGTGGTGATAGACCAGTCTTTTAACGGCTATCACCTTCAAACCTATACTTTTGAAAAACCGGCCGGGACACTCCTTGCAGATAACGAAAAGGTGAAATATGAAGGTGTAACAGGTAGCGCCGATAAGTATGCTTTGGCTTTCGCCAAAATGAGATATCCCCGATTGTTTAAGTTTGAAAACCTGCCGGCTTTCACTTTTCAACTGGATGGAAACGGCGCAGCCCAGTATCTCGAAATCGAGGAATTCGCCGGCGGAACTTCACCGGTGATTTATGATCTGACCAATAACCTGCGCCTGGAAGGTGTCAACCAAAATAATATCTATTTGTGCAAATTGCCCGCCGCACAGGGCACGCGCCAATTATTCGCCGCTAATCCGCAAACGGGAGTCCGGTCAATTACTACACTACTCCCGGTCACTTTTACCGATTATAGCCAGGCCGATTATAATTTTATTTTGCTTTCGCATAAAAATCTATTTGCCGATGCCAATGGCAACAACTGGGTGCAGGCCTATGCCGATTACCGCGCTTCAACCGAAGGCGGCGGCTATAACCCGGTAGTAATCGACATCCAGCAGGTATACGACCAATTCGGCTACGGTATCCACCGGCATCCACAGAGCATCCGCAATTTGGTAGCTTATGCCATTCATCAGTGGGAGGATCCCCAATATTTGTTTGTTGTGGGCAAAGGACAAGAATTTAACAATGTGCGTACAGCCCAGCAACTGACGACCTTACAAGCTTTTATGCTGTTGCCCACCTTCGGATACCCGGGCGCCGACAACCTGCTGGCAGCCACGCCCCAAAGCGCCTTGCCCCGCATCCCCGTGGGCCGCCTCGCCGCTATGAACGCACTCGATGTAAAAAAATACCTCGAGAAGGTAATGGGTATGGAAAACCCGGTTTCCAACGACGAAAACAGCCGCTCCTGGCGCAAACGAGTAGTACACCTCGGCGGCGGCGGCGCCGCCGCCGAGCAATCCCAGATCAGGAATAATCTCAACGCTATGGCCGCCATCCTCGAAACCAGTGCGATGGGCGCAGAAGTACATTCCTTTTTCAAGACCAGCTCCGAACCCGTACAACAATCACAGTCGGAGGCGATGCGCAATTACATCGAGCAAGGCATCGCTATCATGAACTTTTTCGGCCACTCCAGCCCCTACGGCTTCGACCTGAGTATCGACGACCCCGCCAACTACGACAACGAAGGCAAATACCCGATGGTGATGTCGCTGGGCTGCTACTCGGGAAAAACGTTTGTGAATTATCGCAGCATCAGCGAGCAATTTCTTATCCAGGAGAAAAAAGGCGCCATCGCCTTTATGGCTACTACCGGTTTCGGACTCTCCAATGAACTCAATAAGATCGGGCGCACACTATATAGCAAGCTGGGCAACGAACGCTACGGGCAAAGCCTGGGCAAGGCTTTCCACGACTGCCTGCGCCAATACGACAACCCCGCCAACTGGGTGGGCCTGCGTGTGCTACTCCAGCAGTTTACCCTCAACGGCGACCCCTCGACGGTGATCACGCCACTGCAAGGCCCCGATTACAAGATTGACCCCCAAAGCCTGGCATTTAACCCCGATAGGCCCAACGCCCAGGATGACAGTCTGACGATCTCTTTTGAACTTGTAAATTTGGGGAAATACCAAGCCGACAGCGTGCGCCTGGAAATATTGCGCCAACTACCCGACGCCTCTCAGATCGTCGCCGTCGACCAAAAAGTATTAGCTCCGCCCTACCGCCGAACCTACCAGTTTACGATGCCGGTATTGGGCAAACCCGCCGTTGGGTTTAATTATTTTTATATTCAAATTAACGGCGACGCAGTCGCTCCGGAATGGCCCCAACCCGAAGCCTCCCAAAACAATAACTTACTGGGCGCCGACGGCTCGCCAGGCGTGAGGTTGTATATCTTCGCCAACGGCGTGGAAATACTGGAGCCGGCGCCGTATAGCATTGCAAGCCAAAACAATATCGTATTGTCGGCGTCAACTGCCGATGCCCTGGCGCCCGCCCAACGCTATATCTTCGAACTCGATACGACGGCCCTCTTTAATAGCCCGGCGTTTTTGCGCTTCGAAGTAAACCAGTTAGGAGGCTTGCTGCAATGGTCGCCCGCAGTGGACTGGCGCGACAGTACGGCCTATTACTGGCGAGTGAGTGCGGATAGTGTTGCCGGACAGGGGTACGTGTGGTCAACAGCCTCTTTTACTTATATTGAAAACAGCCCGGCAGGATGGCGCCAGGGCCATTATTACCAACTCAACGACGACGAACGCGAAAATGTGGACTATCCGACCGCTAACCGTACTTTTGCCTACCGCAACGACCTGCTGGAATACAGAATCCGCAATGGACTCTTAACAGCTACAAACCCCACCGTGGATGTCAACAACGATACCTACTTTTTTATCGGCGGAAGTGGTACGGTAAATCGGGGTGTTGTGGTGTATGTTTTTGATTCCCTTACGCTTGCGCCGTGGTACAATACCGCGCCAGGAAAATTCGGATCGCACTATACTACTAACTACGACCATCCCATATTTCCGTTTTGGACGCGCAATGCTACAGAGCGACAGACCCTTATGAATTTCCTGCGCGATTCCATACCTGCGCGCAACTACGTCATCGTGATGAGCCTGCAGCGGCAGCTCGATGGCGATGATTACGACCCCGAATTGTGGGCGGCCGATTCAACTACCTTCGGCGCCAATTTATTCCAGATACTGGAACAGCAGGGTGCGGAACTGATCAGGCAAACCACCACGGTCGGCCCGCGGCCGTATTTCCTGATGTACCGCCAAAACGACCCCACGTTTGAAGTCAAAGAATGGCTATCGGAAGACGGCAGTACTATCCAGGAGACTTTCAACGTTTTTCGCCCCTGGACACAGGGCGCCATTCGCTCTACTCGTATCGGACCGGCGCAGCAGTGGGGGCAACTGACTTGGCATCGAAACGCAATGGAGCCCCAGGACCAGGAAAAACTCGAGTTATACGGCGTAAAACCCGATAACAGCGCCTTCTTGCTGGCGCCTTCCATCGCCGCCGCCGATACGACCCTGGGCTGGATTGATGCCGCCGCGTATCCTTATCTGCAGCTTCGCTATGCCCATTCGGACCCGCTGAACCGCACGCCGCCCCAATTGCAGCGTTGGACCGTTTTGTACGACGAACTGCCCGACGCGGCCCTGGCGCCCAACCTCGAACTGGCCTTTCAAAAAGATACCATACAGCAGGGCGAGCCATTGCTGTTGAGCTTGGCGGTGGCTAACGTCACCCAGCCAGACATGGACAGCCTCTTGGTCAAATACACCATCATCAACAGCGTAAACGAAGAAATCAGCCGCTTTATCCGCTACGCGGAATTGCCGGGCGGCGACACTTTGCTCCTTAACTTCAGCGCCGATACCCGTTCGCTGAGCGGCCCCAATCGATTGCTCATAGAAGTCAACCCCGGCCCCGATCAACCCGAGCGCTACGATTTCAACAACGTTGGGTTGATCAACTTTTTTGTCGACCGCGACAGGGAGAACCCCCTGCTCGACGTCACCTTCGACGGTATTCACATCATGAACGGCGACCTGGTATCGGCCAAACCCTTTGTACTGGTGAGCCTCAAAGACGAAAACCGCTACCTGTCGCTTACGGATACGGCGGTACTCCAGGCCTTCGTACAACGCCCCGGCGGCATCGACCTGGAGCCCCTGGATTACGCCTCGGGTCAACTGCGTTTCCTGCCGGCCCCCGGCGCCGGCCCCGACAATTACGCCAAACTGGAATGGACGCCGCATTTTACCGAAAGCGGGATCTACACGTTGTTTGTACAGGGGCGCGACGCTACCGGCAATGCGTCGGGGCAGTTGAACTACAAAGTGAGCTTTGAAGTCATCACCGAAGCCCGCATTTCCAATGTATTGAATTATCCCAACCCCTTTTCCACTTCCACGCAATTTGTTTACACCCTCACCGGCGAAGAGCCGCCGGCTCAGTTCAGCATACAGATCATGACCGTGTCGGGTAGGGTAGTGCGCACGCTCACCCAAGCCGAGTTAGGGCCGCTGCGTATCGGCGCCCATCGCACTGACTTCACCTGGGATGGAACCGACGACTACGGCGACAGGTTGGCCAACGGCGTTTACTTGTATCGTATACTGGCTAAAGACAGGAACGGCAAGGAATACGGCCATCAAGCCGGCGCCGCCGACGCCTATTTTAAAGGAGGAATGGGTAAGTTGGTTATTTTGAGATAAGAACCTTAATAATATTTACCGGACAATTCCTTGCGGCGAGCAGATTGTCTTCCAGTTCGTGTTCGTGCACGGTTACGGTATAAAACCCTCTTTTTTCCTTTGCTCCGATAAGCGTGCACTTACCGTCTTTGCGGGATATCCGCCAGCGGTAGGCGGCTGCTTCTACGCAGGCATTACAGCCGATGCACTTTGCCCTTTGTTGGGTGATTTGTATCATGATCAGGCGTCAACGATTTTATACAACTTATCGGAGGGCCTTATTTTTTCGTGAAGCGGAAAAGTAATCGTATCTCCTTTCTGGGCTTTGTCGGCGCCTGAATCTGCAATTCTCATCTCTTCGATTTTTGCTTCGATATAACCGGTTGTGGGGCCGGTGATCATAATATCGTCGCCGACCTGCAATTGGTGCGTTTCCAGGATAAACTCAGCCACGTGGGCTTTGTCGTAATACTTGAGGCCTTTGCCGAGGTAGATCTTTTTCTTAGTGGCTTTCGAGCCGTATTCGTCGTTCCACTCGCCCATCTTGCGGCCAAGGTAGTAGCCGTCCCAGAAGCCGCGGTTATACACTGTGGCCAATTGAGAAAGCCATTGAGTTATTTTATCGGGAGTATAGGAGCCGTTTTGGCAGGCTTGGATTGCTTCTTTATAGCATTTGACGACCGTGTACACATAATCAGCAGAACGGCCCCGGCCTTCAATTTTGAGCACTTTCACTCCCGCGTCAATAATTTTGTCAAGAAAATCAATGGTGCAGAGGTCTTTGGCCGACATAATATATTCGTTGTCGACCTCAAATTCGATGCCTTCGTCCTTGTCGGTCACAATATAACTCCGTCTGCAATTCTGGATACAGGCGCCTCTGTTGGCCGAAGCGAAATGCGAATGCAGGCTCAGGTAACACTTACCGGAAACCGCCATACACAAAGCGCCGTGGGCAAAAATTTCCACTTCGACCAATTCACCCTTTGGGCCGCGTATATCCCTTCTTTTGATTTCCCGGCAAATTTCGGCTACTTGCTTCAGGCTAAGTTCGCGGGCCAATACCACCACATCCGCATAAGCGGCAAAAAACTCCACCGTATCGATATTGGAAATATTGGCCTGGGTAGAGATGTGAATTTCCAGGCCAATCTTTTTGGCATAGTTCAGCGCTGCCAGGTCGGATGCGATAACGGCTGTGACGCCGTTTTCTTTGGCCGCCTGCATGATATTTTTCATCAGCGTGATATCGTGGTCGTACAATATCGTATTTAGCGTGAGGTAGGTTTTGATTCGGTTTTCACCGGCAATACGGGTAATGTTTTTCAGATCGTCGAGCGTGAAATTATTGCTGGATCTGGCCCGCATGTTGAGTTGCTCCACGCCGAAATACACGGAGTCGCAGCCCGCTTTTATGGCTGCCATCAGCGATTCATAAGAGCCCACGGGCGCCATCAATTCCACTTGCCTGTTCATAAGTTTGATAAAATGAAAAGGCAAAATTAAGGCATTATGATAAATTTAGCGGCGCTTTTTATGCCATTGGCGTCTAATAGCAGTAAATAAGTGCCTGCCGGCAAATTTGTAGTTTCTATTTGGCTCCGAGTCAGCATACGTGCTGAAATCAATCGGCCAAATGCATCATATATGGACAGGGTGAACGGCCCCGTCCATGCGACGTCAATGTGCAATGTTTGACCGGCTTTTACCGGGTTAGGAAATACGCTAAAAGTGTGATTGATTGTTGAAGAAGGAAAAGTTTGGAGAATTTCATTTTCATTAAAAACGGCTACAGCGTCGTTATTCAACACCAACCACTTGTTTCCCAATACATCAACGCTTATCTTTTGTGGAATCGCAATCTGAATTGGCGAATTGACCATATTGTATACCGACCAGTTGCCCGCGCCGTCATATTTTACCAGTGCGTTTTCAAGACCTATCCAAGCATTGCCCTGCTGGTCAAAGGTGATTTCTGAAATTTGATTGGCAGGTAAAGGCGAGTTGCCGGTATGAAATACTTGAAAATTTCCATTTTGGTAAATGGCCAAACCATTGTCAGTACCTATCCACAGTGTTCCATCTTGGCGGTAGGCCAGGCAATATAGCAGGTCATTCGGCAAGTTGGAATTTGCTTCATTAAATATTTCAAATTGACCATCATAAAAACGAGCAAGCCCCCAACCGCTCGACGCTATCCATTTGTTTTGGTCGCTATCTATTACAAGGTCGACAGGATATCTAACCGGCAGCAGCGTAGTAGAATTTATGTCATCAAAATAGGCTGCCGGGTTGAGATCGTCCCAGGCAATTAATTGGGAAATAGAATTACCGCTTCCCGAAAGAAAAACGCTGATGGTCCATAGGGCGCCTTGAGCGTCAAAAGCCATCTCGCGTACGCCGCCGAACCCGGCAAACTGGGCGGCATTGGGCAATAAGGCAGAATTCTCCCAGCTTTGATTCAATCGTTTTCCAATGGCATAAAACCCGGCCCAAGGCGCTCCATTCTGATCGAAATCAAAAGCGCGCAACTGATAAGTATTAGAGTTGTCAACTGGATCGTACGACGACCAATTACCGTCATTCAACTGGAAGCACTGCCCCCTCCCGCCAATCCAGACACTGCCGTCAGGCGCCGCCTGTACTTCGTATACAAGCCCTTCCAATGGGGAATTGCCGGAATTATAATATATCCAATCGCCTTGAGCGAGTAAACCGCCAGGCAACAATAATACCAGGCAGGCGCTTAGTTTTAAAGCCATAGCAATAGGGTTTAGGATTGTTCAAATTATGTATAACGCAAAGCTCACAAAGGGGGCGCAAAGTTCGCTGTTGGTAAAAGCAGGCCTACTTCATATTACGCTCCTCAGGGTTTAGCAACAGGGTTTAGCTAAACTGCGCATGCACTAAACCCAATCGCTAAACTGCCAAAGGCACTAAACTGTTACCATCCCCCATACACCGGCACGATAAAATTGCCGTTTAAAAACGATGCCGGATCTATCTGGCTTTGAAGGACAACGCCTTTTCGCGGCGATTCGAGCAGCATCTGGGCAGCTTGAAGCATGGGCACCGCCGTTGTAGTCTGAATGGCGCGTAGCTTGTGCTTGCCGACCAACTGGGGTAGTATCAGTTTGGCAACTTCCCTGCGGCGCAGCGTGCCGCCGGCGTCTTTGCCCTCTACTGCAACGTAAAGTATAATCCTGTCGTCTTCCACGTGGGGGATCGCGCGTAACATTTCGCGCTCAAACGCAGCAAACGGGTCCTGTTCGTGGCGCATGGCGGCAAGTTGGGCTTTTACCCATGCATAGTGGCCGGGATGCCGCAGCGTTTTGTAGTCGAGCGAGCGCACTTTGCCTTCCAGGAAATCTGGCAGGTCGGCGGCGCCGCCGGAGGTCAGGTCGTCTTCGTAGGTGATACCGTTGATAATGATCGTGCCCCTTTCAGAGAGGGAATGTAATTGTGTTTTTTTGTAATCGCGGATGGCTATGGCATCCTTTACATATTCGGTGGCCACGCCGATGGGGCTCCAGGTAAAGCCATAGAAATGAGGCGCCACGGCATGGTCGGTAAGGGCGCCGACCTTCATCTCGATTTTGTCCACTTTGTCGACGCCGAAATCCCGGCAAAATTGCTGGAACATGCCGTGTCCCAACACGTCGATATAGCCCGGAGCGATGCCGGTTTGAAGTACAAACCCCGTGTCCGCATCCTTGGCCAGATCCGTGATTTGGTTGGTCTCGGCCACGTATTCCGTCATATTGGCGTAGTGCAAGTGGAAGGCCTTGGCCAACCGGGCCATCTTGGGCGCCATGCCCCCCGGCAGACAGTCGAGCAAGATATCTGCCTGCTGAAAGATAGTCCTCATTTCTTCGGTGAGCGCATCAGCGGTTAAGTGGAAAGCAAACACGGTACAAGGCTTGGTGGTACCCGCCTCAATCCATTTAGCCGTCTTTTGAGCCTTTTCCAATGTGCGATTCCCGATGTAGAGGGTGGGCGTGACTTCGCTCCATTCGGCAAGGAGCAATCCGGCTGCTTCGGCAATGCCGCCCGCGCCGGCTATGATGATGGTATATTGCTTTTTCATACCCGTAATATAATGAATATTCGGGAGGAAAACAATGAGGGAGGATTTGAGGAATTGAGGATTTTTTTCATGTATACTGAACTTCCAAAGTTAAGTATACATAGAAGGCCAGGTTTACTTGTAGTCGCTGGTTTCTACCCCTTCGATTTTCATCAATTCTAGCCCAAAATTGCGAATATGCTCGATGATGGGGATGGATAATCTGCCTTTTTCGGAAATGGAATACTCCGTTTTGGGGGGCACCACAGCATATACTTTTCTGGTGATAAATCCGTCGGCTTCCAGTTCCCGCAACTGGGTGGTGAGCATTTTATCGGAAATGTGGTGAATTGCTTTTTTTAGCTCGCTAAAGCGGTAGGTTTTGTCCTTTAAACGCCACAAGATGGGCATTTTCCAGGTGCCGCCCAGCCTGTCCATGGCGAACTCCACCGGGTTGTAATAGACTTTTCCGTTGTAGATGAAATCGGGCATTATTAATTGTTGTGGGTTGTGGGTTGTGGGTTGTGGGTTATGGGTTATGGGTTATGGGTTATGGGTTATGGGTTCCAGTTAATTTTTTTTAGATATAGAGGGAGAACAGACAATTGGGGACTTTCAAAAAAGTAAGTACTGCACTTATGTGTAAGTATATTGCCAAAGGTAAGTATGGGCTGTAGTTTTGCAAAAAAAATCAGACAAAAAATGAGTGCAATAAAAGAAACGCAACACTACGTGCATGCGCATGGCATGCCTTCAAAAGGTAAAATTCTCATGGTGGCGAGCAGTCCGGCTACTTCTTCGCAAACAGGCTGGCCCATCGGCTTTTGGGCTGCGGAGCTTACCCATCCCTTGAGGGTCTTCCAGGAAGCGGGCTACGAAGTAGAACTCGTTTCTACCGAAGGCGGCAAGCTGATGATGGACGGCTATTCGAATCCCACCGATGCAAGCGGTTATTCGGCCCACGACGTCATTTCGCTCGGGTATATGCAGCAGGAGTGGTTCAATAACATGCTCGACAACACCCGCAAGCTCACGGATGTCAACCCGGGTGATTACGACGCTATTTTCCTGGTAGGCGGCCAGGGCCCAATGTATACTTTCCGTGGCAATCACGACCTTGAAAAGCTGTTTGTCGACTTCTATGAAAGCGGCAAACCCAGCGCTGCCGTATGCCACTCTACCACGCTGCTATTGGAAGCCAAAAAACCAAACGGAGAATTGCTTGTAAACGGAAAGACCTGGACTGGTTTTGCTGATGCCGAAGAAGAATACGCCGACCAGGCCGTAGGTATGAAAATCCAGCCTTATCGCATCGAAACCGAAGCCCGTAAAATTGCAGGCACCCACTTCAAGGTAGCTGCGCCTTTTGCCGCCTATGCCATTGCCGACGGCAACCTGATTACCGGACAGCAGCAAAACTCGGGCGCTGCAGCCGCTGAAATGGTAGTAGAAAAGTTGGGTAAATAAGCTGCTGTGGTGAGGCGATTACTTCTGATTGCAGCGCTATTGTGGGGTGCGGCGATACCGGCCAGGTCGCAAAGCCTGGAAATCATGGCCGGCAACAGCCATGTATTTGCCGACTTGCAGTGGCTCAAGCCTTTTGATCAGCAGTTTCGCTGGTCGCTCTTCAGCCGCACCCGCATGACGGTCGACTACGACAACAGGGCCAACCTGTTTTCGGGCGCCTACCTGAATTACACTTCTAAAGCCGGTATCGGCGGCAGCCTCGTTGGCAAAATCAGCCAGACCTCAGGGGCCGCCGCAGACGCCGGTGCGCATATTTTTAAAGCAAAACCCAATTGGATGCTGTTTGGCCTGGCTACCGTGGGACTGAAAAAAGACCTCGAATACAGTTGGTTTTCCATCTTTCGCTTTACGCCTGCTATCAGCTCCCATTGGAAATGGTATACCAGCCTGGAATTGTATCATTTATTCAGAAAAGACGGCCATGCTTTTAGCGTAGAACGCATCAGGCTGGGACTGGACTGGAAGGGCTTTCAGTTTGGCCTGGCCGGTGATTTTCAGCAGTCTGGCCGCGATTTTACGCCTTCTGAAAATTGGGGAGGTTTTGTGCGGAAGAGCTTTTAGGGGAAACTTTGCGACTATGCGACTGTAGGACTTTACGACTGTAGGACGACTGCGATCTTTGTTGGTCGTTGAGCGGAGTCGAAACGACGACTATGCACCTTTGCGATTTTAGGAAAAACAGTAAATAATTAGACGATGATAATCAAGCGCAATTTTCATCCATTGAGAGTGTGGGCATACATCAAAAACCAGGTACTGTTTGCCTTGTTGTGGGCCGTAGCCGTGTGGTTGGTTTTTTATTTAACAAAACGTCCTGAACTGGCTGTCAACTTTACGCCCATCGGTGTATTGGGTTCTGCGCTGGCTATATTTGTGGCCTTCCGAAACAACTCTGCCTATTCCCGCTGGTGGGAAGCGCGCACCTTGTGGGGGGGAATCGTCAATTCGAGCCGGGTATTGGCACGGCTGGTCATCACTTTTACCGACAGCCATGCTAATCAGTCCAATTACGACAAAAACCGCAGCGAGGCATTTAAAAAAAGCCTGATTTACAAGCAGATAGCTTGGGTGCATGCGCTTAGGCTGCAACTGCGCAGTCAAAACAACTGGCAGGAAATCGAACCGCTGTTGCCTGCAGAGGAGTATGTGGAATTAATGACCAAAGACCATAAAGTCAACCACCTGCAACTGCTCATGGGGCGGGATATTTATGCCGCCATGGCTGAAGGCACCTTGGGCGGTTTCGACAGCTTTCAGATAGAAGGGCAATTGCTGGCCCTGGCTAACTACCAGGGGGGCGCCGAGCGCATCAAAAACACGCCTCTGCCCCGGCAATACGACTTTTTTACCCGTATTTTCGTGTTGCTTTTTGCGGCTTTGCTACCTTTCGGGCTGTTGGGGTTTTTTACCAGCGAAACCCTGCTTCCTTTTTCCTGGCTCGTAGTGCCGCTATCGCTTGTCATAGCAGGCGTATTTATCATCATGGAACGTACAGGCGCCGCCAATGAAGACCCCTTTGAAAACAAAGTGACCGATGTAGCCCTAAACGCCATCTGCAATACCGTTGAACGCAACCTTCGGGAAATGTTGGGCGAAAAAGACCTGCCACCCAAATCAGAACCGGTAGACGGGTATCTTTTTTGACAAATAATATCGGTTAAAATAATTTTTACAATTATCCGATATTAAAAATCACCTACCTTTGTGTGATGGATTGGACAAACTTCAACTTTCACTTCGAGGGTTTAGACCGGCACCTGGCCAGAATCCAGGAAAAAAAAAACAGGCTGGATGCGCTGCGCCCGCTGCCCGATGCAGCTGTCAGGCAGTTGAGAAACAGTTTAGTCCTGGAATGGACCTACCACTCCAACAGCATAGAAGGCAACACGCTTACGCTGCAAGAAACCAAAATGGTAATCGAAGACGGATTGACGATCAAAGGAAAAACCCTGCGTGAGCATTTTGAAGCCGTCAATCATCAGGAGGCTATCGAGTTGATAGAGGAGTTGGTACATTCAACATACCGGTTACAAGCAGCAGACATCCTGCAAGTACATGCCTTGGTATTACAAAAAATTGAAAAAGAATTCGCCGGCAGGTACCGCAATGCAGGCGTGCGGATAGCGGGCGCCAATTTTATGCCACCCAATGCGCTAAAAGTCGACGACCTTATGGAGGACTTAATTGCCTGGGTACACAATGCCGGTAATTCCCTCCATCCCGTTATCAAGGCCGCCATTTTTCACCATCGCTTCGTGTGGATACATCCTTTTTTTGACGGCAACGGCAGAACGGCCCGACTGGTGTTCAATTTACTGCTGATGAAAGAAGGCTTCCCACCCGCTATCATCCTCAAAAACGACCGGAAAAAGTATTACGACGCGCTCAATCGGGCCAACCAGGGCGATTATGGCAAATTACTGCTGTTGGTCTTGCAGGCCTTGGAGCGTTCACTGGATATATATCTGAGCAATTTAAACAACACCTACGACGATTATCAATCTATTACCAACATAGTAAGCGAGCCAGGGTTTCCATACGGCCAGGAATATATCAGCCTATTGGCCCGGCGAGGGAAAATAGACGCGTTTAAGGAAGGCCGGAATTGGCTGACTTCAAAAGATGCAGTATGGCAATATATGGAATCGAGAAAAAGGAGAAGAGGGTGACAAGGTGACAGGGTAACAGGGTAACAGGGTGACAGGGTGACAGGGTGACAAGGTGACAGGGTGACAGGGTGACAGGGTGTGAAGTGGGTAATACCGATAGCCGACCGCCGATTGCCGACCGCTAAAAAAGATTAAACAAATGCCCCATATCGTGTTGCTTGGTGCGCAAGTAGGCTTCGTTTTCGGCTTTTGGTGAAATGACAAGGGGAATGCGGTGTACGAGTGTGACAGGAGAATCTTCAAAGGCGTCAATTTTGTCGGGGTTATTGGTAAGCAGGTTGATACGGCTTACACCAAGCGAACGCAGCATTTCAATGGCGATGTCGTAATGGCGCGAATCGACTTCGAGCCCCAGGTGCAGGTTGGCGTCAATAGTGTTAAAGCCCATATCCTGGAGATTATAGGCTTTTAGTTTATTGATAATGCCGATACCGCGGCCTTCCTGGCGCAGGTACAACAAGATGCCGTGTTCTTCGGCGATCATTTCCAGTGCCCGTTCGAGTTGTTCGCCGCAGTCGCAGCGCTGGGAGCCAAACAGGTCGCCGGTGATACACTCGGAGTGAATGCGGGTAAGCACAGGCTTACTGAGGTCGCAAGATTCATGCACGAGCGCCAGATGCGGCATCCAGTCTTCGGGATAATGCGCAAAGGCTACCATGTTAAATTTGCCCCAGAAGGTAGGTATGATGGCGTTCGCTTGCTGTTTCAACTAATGATTTGCTGTATATTGCCAAATTAAACGGAACACAATAATAAGCTATTCACAGCGATAAAAGTTTATTGATCAGCCTAAGTTTTTACAAGTAATATGGCACAAAAACCTACGCCGCCGCGCCGCCGCCCCCCAAACCGCCGTTTGGGATGGGCTATTTTCGCCCTCATCGCATTGATCATCATTGCTTTTTCGGGCTGGCTGGCCTGGCAATCCTCTCATCGAAAACCTAGCGGACCTATGTTTACCAAAGAAGGCGTCCTCCAGTTTGTGGAAACCCCCGGCGGCAAGGTGCTGCAGGAAATAGACATAGAAATTGCCGACGATGACCTGTCGCGAGAGCGGGGTTTGATGTGGCGAAAATCAATGGAAGAGAGGCAGGGCATGTTGTTTATCATGGACGAGGAAGACATGCTGGCCTTTTGGATGCTAAATACCTATATTGCGCTCGACCTGGTTTTTGTCAATTCAAATAAGGAGATCGTCACTATCCAGAAAAATGCAACCCCTCAGAAGCTCGACCGCATTCCTTCGAGCCGTCCTGCCCTGTATGTAGTGGAAGTAGTTGCGGGTTTTTGCGACAAGTACGGCATCAGAGAGGGGCATTATATTGCTTTTCATTAATTGTTTAGGAGGGTTTAGCGTTAGGGTTTAGCGATAGGGTTTAGTTTTCTAAACATATAGCTAAACCTAATCGCTAAACTGCGCATGCACTAAACCCTATCGCTAAACTGCCGAAGGCACTAAACCCTAACGCTAAACTGTTACAAATAAAAAAATCAATATCCGCCTGTTTTCTTTTGCCCCGTGTTTGCCGGCGGGTCCATTTCCACATCCTGTGAAGTGGCTACGCGGAATTCTACGCGGCGGTTCATATAGCTGCTGCTGGATGGAACCAATGCGTCGGTTTTGCCTTTCCAGTTGAGGATGAGGCGGCCGCGGCCGATGCCGTGGTTATTCACGAGGTGGTCCACGATACCCTTTGAGCGCTGGTAAGAGAGATATTCGTTGTATTCCTCGCTACCAGTTTGGTCGGTATGGCCGATCACGACGAGCTTCATATTGGGGTTTCCCTTCAGCATGCGGGCCATACTGGCCAGCGTGCCGTAGTCAGAATACTTGATCGAGTAGCTGTCGGTGCCGAAATGGATCATAGGCAGGAACCATTCGGTGATGGGGCCCGAGCGACCTGTGCCGCCTGCACCGCCTGCGGCGCCGCCACCCGACTGATATTCCATGAGAGCTTCTTTAATGAGTTCCTTCACGCGATCTTCGGTAACACCGCCGCCGCCGATGGGGTTCTCCACTACGCCGTCGGCATTTACGCGTTCGCCTGCGCGAGGCGGATAAAAGGGCTCTTTGTCGCGATAGTCGGCTATGCCGTCTTTGTCGCTATCGAGCAACCTGCCCTTGGTGTCTACGGGGGCGTTGGAGGGGGTGTCGGGTTCCTGGTCGACCGCGTCGATAACGCCGTCGCTATCGGAATCTTGCAGACCTTCCTCTTGTTTTTTCTTTACATCCTGCAAATCATTGAGTACCACATCAAGCGGGTTGAGCCAATAAAGTGGCTCTGATTGCTTAGAGGAATTGCCTAAGTTATAGTTGATTCGGAGGTTGCCGTAGTGCATCAGGTCGCGGAAGGGTGTGCGCACACCCACTTCCTTTTCCGAGCCGTCCATGAGGTCGGCTCTCCTGCCGAAAAGCGTACTGGTTTGCCATTCCACGCCAATGTTGAAGCGCTTGCTAATGCGATATGCCAGGCCGAGGCCGGCAGTGGCTTGAGGAGAAAATGCGCGTTCTATCGTTGAATCCATCCGGCTAACGAGTTCTTCGTTAGTGAAATTGGTCTCATAAAAATTACCCCCTCCGCCGATCAAGGCGTACAGGTTTATTTTGCGCACGCTTTGGTCAAAGCGAAAGCCGTTGAGTGATATGACCAGGAACCCGGTGCCCGAATACATATTGGAGGAATAGGTGCGGTCGTCGCTCGTAGCGCCTTCCGCGATCGCATAGAGGCCTTCCGCGCGAATCGAAAACATGTAGTCCAACGATTTTCTCACGTGCAGGCCTGCGCCGTAACCCGGTTTGGATTGAACGTCGCCGCTCAGAAAGAAATAGCCGCCATGCAAGCCTACTTCCCACATACTAGCGGGGCGTTTGCCGCCGGTAGATTGAGACCACACCAGGTGGAAAGATAGCAGACAGATTAAGATTAGAAGTGTACGTCTTTGAAACATAGGGGATAAGGTTTTTTAGTTAGTGTTCATGGTTGTGAATGATAAAAGGTTTGACGCGTTTACCGCCAAACCTTTTATTAGCCTGAAATTGAGGCCAAATTGTGGGCCAGCGATCAATGGCGCCTGTATATCAAGATGATATAGAGTCAGTTATTTATTAATAAATAAACAGTTGCCGTTGATATACTGGGTAATAGGTGCAAATGCCTTACAAAGTTATTTTTTTATTTTGCTTGATGCGAAAAAAAGGGCTTATTTTTTGAGGTATACGGTTATTGGGGAATCGATTACCTTTGCAGAAATCACCATACTGTTATGTTGGAAAGCTGGTTATTACCTGTTCAACCCGTAGATATCCTGAATGCGCCCCTGGCCGATTACCAGTTGGGAAAGCACATTTCCTTTTATTCCGCCAACAATACCAATTTGCGCCACACCCAAATCGCATTGGTAGGGGTAGGCGCTATCGATGCCAATGCGGTGCGGCAGGAGTTATACCAGATGGCTTTTCCGTTTGAAGGACTACATGTTGCAGATCTGGGAAATGTGCGCAGGAAAAACGTCGATTTTATCATTCCGCTCATCAAGGAACTACACGATAGCCGCATCCTGCCCATTCTGATCAGCCCCGACCCCCATCACCTCAGGGCGCAATACAAGGCTTTTCTGAGTTGGAAAGAACTGATCAGCCTGGTTGTAGTGGACGAGTCTATCCCCTTGGGCGAGGCGGGGTCCAAACTCAAGGCGCATTACCTGCAGGATATCCTCTACGACAAAGACGGCGGTGTGTTCCACCTGGGAATGGTGGGTAGCCAATCGCATTTTTCTCCCCCTGAAGCTTTTGAAGCGCTCGAACAACGACACTACGATTGTGTGCGATTGGGCAAGGCCCGCACTGAATTACAAGAAGTTGAACCCATTATCCGCGACGCCGATGTGATGGGATTCCATCTGCAGGCTCTCAAACAGGCGGAAGCGCCGGGAGTAGCCACGCCCACGCCCAGCGGCTTTACCGTAGAAGAGGCTTGCCAGCTATGCCGCTATGCCGGTATGAGCGACAAACTCAAGTCGTTCGGCCTGTTCGGCTTTCGCGAATCCCGCGATTTGCGAAAGCAAACTGCCCAAGCCGCAGCCCAAATGATTTGGTATTTTATAGAGGGCTTCCACCACCGCAAAAATGACTACCCCGTCTCCACCGACGGACTCGTGGAGTATATCGTCGATTTTAAACACCAGGAATACAGTATCGTTTTTTGGAAAAGCCAGAAAAGCGGCCGATGGTGGATGCAAGTGCCAGGAAAAGCAGGAAAGAAGTACCAACGCCACCATCTGGTACCCTGTTCTTACAACGATTATCGCCTGGCCTGCCAGGAAGAACTGCCTGACAGGCTGCTGAATGCCATGAGGAGACTACAGAGATGAGAGGGTACGACTGTGCGACTGTGCGACTGTGCGACTGTGCGACTGTGCGACTGTACGACTGTACGACTGTACGACTGTACGACTGTACGACTGTACGACTGTACGACTGTACGACTGTACGACTGTACGACTGTACGA